>Ga0123354_10005970_pt1 | contig 17932 bp, 15 predicted proteins | sample TergutLab28metaG_2_FD_97872 | JGI IMG/M metagenome (GOLD analysis project Ga0123354, IMG submission 97872) | Labiotermes labralis P4 segment gut microbial communities from Petit-Saut dam, French Guiana - Lab288 P4 | ecosystem: Host-associated > Arthropoda: Insects > Digestive system > Gut ...
ACATATATACATACATAAGTACACACACAGACATACATACATACACACTGTTGACTGAGCCTGTGGTTGTACGTCGGAGGCAGGAATGTTTACAGTGTGATCACCAACAGAGTTAGGGATATCATGACATTTTGCACGAACCGCCACCTCCTTGCTTTCCCATCGACTGGAGTCCAAACATTGTTTAATATAATTTAAGTTAATTTTATTTAATAAGGGGAATACTAATGACGATCCCAGTAGGACTCCTCTGGACGAGTGATCAGCCCGTTGCAGAGACCTCTGCCTGACAACACGCAACAATCACAAGAGACAAACAACCATGCCTCTGGGGGGATTAGAACCCAAAATCTTTTTAAGCGAGTGGCCGCAGACCTACGCCTTCTAAGGCGCGGCCACTGGGACCGGGTCTTAAACCGTTAAAGACAACATTACTTCGATAGTTTGAGTTTCATAGAAGCGTGTGAAACTATCCAATGCCAGTTTGAAGAAAATTTTGAGTTCTGAACTGTTTCTTATTGAAATATATGTCGGCATACTGCTGTACCCCTATACCCCACATAGGGCACACGCACACGACGTAAGACAGTGGCAAAGAATTTTTGTCGAGAAGACTGAAGGCAGGGGAAATACCTAGTGCTCGCAAGCGTGAATGCAGACGATCTAGGTGACCGTGCGGCCTAAGAGATAGGTCTGCTACCGCTAGTCTGCTGGGATCGCGGGTTCGAATCCCGGTGAATTTATGGGTGTTCTTCTTTTGTGTTTGTTGCTTGTTGTGCAGGTAGCGGCATTTCCGACGAGCTGATCGGTCGTTCGAAGGAGTACTACCGGGTGTGTGTGTCTAATTGTGTGTGTGTGATCTAGATATTCAACAATCTGGCGGTCTAGCCGAGAGACAGACTGCTGCGCCATAGAAAAGGTAAGGGTAAATGTGAAAAAAGAATGAATTTTAAAGGAACTTGGACGTTACTAATTTTTAAGCGCGTTCGCAAAATTGCGAAAAGCAACTATAAGTTTCGTTATGTCTGTCCGTCTGTCCGCATGGAACAATTCGGCTCCCAGTGGAAGGATATTAATTACATTTTATATTTGAGGGTGTTTCGAGAATCTGTCGAGAAAATAAAAGTTTCATTAAAATCGGACAAGGATAAAGGCTACTTTACATGAAGCTTTATCACATCTCGCCCATTTCTTCTTAGAGTGTTTCAGACAGATTTATAGAGAAAATCAAAACACACATTTTGTGTTCAGTAACTTTTTTTCTCGAAAATCGTACCGTTTATGAGATAATGTGAAAACATATTATAGAGAGTGGCAGCCCACAGAAGACAATATGCTGCATGTGCATTGCATGCTGGATACCTAAGGCTACAAACACACACTCACACTGCGCAATACTCGTACTCACTACCACTGCAACAATGGTTGTATGAGCGCGCCTCAGTGTTAAGTTATACCTACACTGCCTGTCATTTAAACCTTACAGAAATGAAACAAGTACTTAACCAATTAAAGGACAATGTGTATCATCTGCTGTAACTTTTCAAAACTTTGCATTCTGTCCGTACAGTGAATTTTTCTCCCACAATTCTAACAACAAACATCGATCATTTTCCTAAACATTACCAAGTGATTGATCTTTGTAATAGAGACGGACTGTGATCTCTGTGAGGTACGGACGGAATTTCGTATGTAATTTAAAGATAATTTGTATTCTTTAAATGGTTAAATTTACTCGTACGCAACGTGCAGAGTGTGGTTTAGGAAGGGGTAAATACGTCAAAACACGACTGTCTTTATATCCTGTTTATTATGTTGGCGACGACATGTTTCGTCCACTGTGGGCCATATTCAGGTCACAAAAATGTATAATGAGGAAAAACTATACAATGTGTGATCATTAGTAGAGGTATATATATTCTAAACTAAACGACAACGAGATCTCTTTGAAAGTTTAGAATATACACCTCTACTAATGATCATACACTGTATAGTTTTTCCTCATTATACATTTTTGTGACCTGAAGTTGACTCACAGTGGCCGAAACATGTCGTCGTCAGCATAATAAATAGGATACAAAGAAGTTGTGTTTTGACGTACCTACCCTTCCTCAATTGCATAACACAAAAGGGGCCTGATGCACCTAAAGGGTATAGATTGTAGATTATCCAGTTAAAAGTTGCTGATACCTGGCTGTACTGATTGTGGATTTGGTTCGTCCTTAATATTTTTGCACGTTGTACTGAACGAGCACAAGTTTCAGCTGCCTAGGTTACGTTGTTTATATACAAAGTGATTATACACATTCAGTACACTTTTTAACAATTACCATAAAATAGAAGCATGTAATGAAGTTTAGATTAAAAATTCAAGTGTATTGTGATGTTACGTCTTATTGGTACTCAAGTGGTTACAGAGTTTCAAAAAAATCGTAACTTCTTCGATTTCATTGAAGAGCAATAATATTGGATTGCTGACGATTCGGCTCAAGCAAGAAGATAATTTGAAATGTCTACAACTACTTAGCAGTATATACCACGTAATATCTTATAAAACGCGAATATTCAAGAGTCAAGCTTTGTGAAACCCACGTCTCAAAATTTATATCGGTAACTTCCCACCTTAACATTAGATTTACAGTTTTTCCTTAAAAATCACGCGCTATAAGACATTTTATGGAGGGGAATTTTTGTCTCAATGTTTGTCGAGAAAAGGTAAGGTAGATTCTTTAGGAGAGAATTTCCGAACATCCTGTATAAGATGATCAGCACATACTAGTAGTGTTCTTGCATGAGAGGCTGATGTGTAATGGTGATGAATTTAATCTAGGATATGGAATCAAAGCACAGATCGATAAGAAAGGAAGCATGTAAATTATTCACACGTCTTTGTTTTCTTCTAACTTTCAGCATCATCTGACTGAATGAACATCCTTTAAAGTTTGCAATACTGCAAGTTGGGCATGCTGGTACGCTCTTTTCGACAGATCGATATTGCCGCCGCTGGTACGCTCTATTCGATAGATCGATCTTGCTGATGCCTGCCATTACTTAGAAAGTGGTTCACGAGCGTAAAAGTAGTATTCGCTGTAATTCAGCAGCATAGTAGAATTAACAAGGATCAGACTCTCACCCTTAAAGAATAACTCGGTTTCAACCCCGACAGTACATAGTACAAATGATGCAATAAATTCCACTACCCCAGATAATAGTAAATTTTTTCTCCGGAGAAGTTTCCTACATTGTGCTCTGCTAAAAAAAAAATTATTGATTCAGTACATAGTATAAGGTATAATACAAATTAAGAAGGTTTTCGGTATTAAATTTTCTCCTCCGTCTCTTTTAGATGATTTTCACCGTGACATTGCTTTTCCTTAGGTTTGAATCAAGGGTAAGATTTAATAGGTTACACAAAGGATTGGGAACAAGAAAAAAAGGGGAGATCATCCAGTGTGTTTACTGGGGTGAGGGAGCTACAATGGGGCTACCGAAAGAAGCTTCATCGATACACTTTATTTTAAGTTTCCCTCAAGGTGTTAACCTCCCTCCTCCAGTCCACATCCTCTTATTTTACCGCAGTCACCTAGTCATTTTCTTCGCAAGCAAGGGCGATAACCTTCTCTAGTGACAAGCGCTCTGGAAATACAAGTGTGTGCTAGGGGGCGCTGGAAGCAAAAACTTGAAAGCTTCGAGTAACGTCACCATCACCACCCATTAGATTGATGTGACCTTAGTAGAGAAAGTCATATTACGCCTTTGTCAGGACAGTAACACAACTCAGAAATTCTCATTTTCCATATAATCAGCCCTCCGCAGAGACGATTCAGTGATGCGGAGTTTCCCAAGCCTTTACTTACACTAGTGTATGGTTCCAACAAGGTTGTGCAACATCACATACACCTAGGATTTCCATGGATATTCCTCGGATTACCCCACCCCCTAGGGCGACTCATTTTTAGATTCGGAGATACTTTTTTTTTAGAGTCTATGATTTCCGGACTTGACAACATGTACCAAGCTAATGGTTCGTATTTTCCAGACACGTCCAACAATGTATGAGAAATTGAAGACAAGAATTTGGCAAGAAATAATCACTGTCTTACAGCAATAGCTACAGGACGCAAAGCCTTAGATGAAGAAATGTAGTGCTTGTTAAGGGTGCCACCTGACAGTCTCCGTTTTCAAGATATATGTTATTTGTGTGTGCACAAGCAATATTCAAAGTCTTATGGCTACTCTTCTATAATTATCTCACCGCCTGTGGGGTTAATTTTAAAGAATGTCAAATAAAAAAAATTGTCAGCTCTTCCTGCTGCATCCTGTGCATATAAAACTACAAAATCACACCTCTTGCCTTCCAGGCAATATTGAAACTATTTTCTCTTACAAACTTTGTTCAATTGCGGTCAAAGTTCACAATTTTGAATTTTGTCGCTTTTCGCTGTAAGATGCGAAATGCCACACAGCAACTCGCTATTGGCCGATGCCTACTGCTAGAAACTGCTTTCGGCAGAGTATATAAGGCCTGTGTCTATATTCGTTGCAACAAAAGCAGCGTGTAAGTAAACTGACGGAACATCAACCTTTCAATGACCCTGGGATTGAAACTCGGCAACTGCAGCTCATGAACGGAAGGGAGTTAATCGAGAGTAAATTTAAATGCATTCGCGAAATAAGAGTGCACCGAGGCTGGTAGTGTGTGAGGAATCCAAGGTCCATACAGTGCACCGAGGCTGGTAGTGTGTGAGGAATCCAAGGTCCATACAGTGCACAGAGACTGAAAATGAAGGGCTGTAAAGTCCGGCTCGCTTGACTTACGGAGCTCAGAATACTGGCAGAGAGAAACATCGCGTACAGAGCCAGGAGCTGGCTTTAACGTCTGATTATTTTCTAGGTTATTTGAAGGAATTTCCGGCGTCTCAGGCTATGCAGCTTCAAGTGATGGGATGAAGAGGTTGTAGAGGATCTGGAAGGAAGCGGTCGTGGTATAATGGAAATTCTACCTTGATATTTGTCTGGAGGGATTGAGGGAAACCAGTAAAACACCAGTTAGGACACCCGGAATCACGTCTGGGATTCGAACCAGGTACCTCCTTAATACAAGCCTGGATAATTAACTGCTCTAACCTTTTCCTTTATCGTGATGCTGACGACGCCAAACAAACCTCATGAATAAGCCTAACACATGATTTTCTCTCTTATCTACACATTTTTAAAACATCATCCACGTAAATTTGTGCCCACTGTCTGTTTTATGGGGTTCGAAGAGTATCTCCTCCTTTCTGATTATGTTCCTTTATTGTCTTTCGTTTCAATAAATCTTTTCTTCCCTTTACGTTCTCATTTCCATACCCTTCATATTACACTTTCCTCTCTTTCACTATCCTTTTCTCGCCTCTTTCCTATTTTCGTGTGTCTGCAGTTTTACATACTGATTCTAATCACGGTTCCCTGCAAATTTCCATTCATTTTCAGCAAGTGGAATAAATAATACAAAGAATACAGACAGAAAATATTGTGTAATATAGCAGGGCCTGTGAGAAAAGAGATAGACATAAATGGTACAAAATGGAATTTCATACACAGAAGAATTCGAGGACAGAAGAGCGGCTCTTTCATTTAACGAAAGTGGTTTTATTTATACATTCGCGTAGCATAAATTTAATTTAATACAAAGTATTAGCGAGCGAGGAGTAAAGAGAGTATTAGGCCCTAAGCGACAGACAGTAAGTGTAAGGTGGAAAGACTGTAGGATGAGCTTTGTAATGGTCTTTTTTTGCGTTGCGGCCCAACGCGGGCCAGGGCCTCCTCATTCTTGAGGTTTCTAGATCACACACAACGACGCACCACAGTCGGTAGGACTCCTCTGGACGAGTGATCAGCTCGTCGCAGAGACCTCTGCCTGGCAACACATAACACTCACAACAGACAAACATCCATGCCCCTGGTGGGATTCGAACCCACGATCTCAGCAGGCGAGCGGCCACAGACCTACAACTTAGACCGCGCGGCCACTGGGACCGGCAGTGGTTTTGTTTATCAAACACTGTTATAATGATAAAATGAAAAAGAAAGGCGATATGGGCGGGATATGCGACACGCATCTGAGAGACGAGAAATGCACACATAATTTTGGTAGTGAAAGCTGAAAGAAGAGATCACCTTGAAGACCCTGTCATAAAAGGGAAAATAATATTAAAATGTATGTCGGAGGAAATAAGATGGAGATATTTTGACTGGGTCTAACTGGCTCCGGTCAGGGACACAAGGAGGTACGTTGCAAACAAAGTCATAAACATTTTATTTGCATAAATTTAAATGGAATTTCTCGAGTTGTGTGAGCAACAACTAGCTTTTCAAGACGTACTCTGCTGCATGAAGACACTAAGTTGATCAGCACGTGACAATTACCCTGGAGCACTGAAACAAAACGTGTAAGCGACAACTAGATAATCAGGAAGTAAGACGCCTTATTCACTTACTAGCGCAATTCCTCTTTATTTACCAGTCTTTCTTAAAATACACAATTTACTGTAGTAATGAAATTATTAACTAAGCCAAAGCATAAGCAGGGAAAGGTGTGCAAAGTGAGGCAAGTCAGATTCTTAGCCATATCTGTACACTTACAAAAGACGCAACGGATTTGTGTGAGTGACTGAGTCACACCCTAGTTTCGATTTGCTAAATGTTTCGTTGCCATATATATTTGTATCAATACTAGAAATGTGTTCTGCATATTACAGGGTACCTAGAAATTAACGCGATATCTATCGGACTGCCAACTGGTAGTGTTCTGCTAAGCACACTTTCATTCCAGTGGTTTCATGTCAACCGAGTGTTAGGTCGCTCACAAACCAAGCTTGATTTTAACCGTGAAAACCGAAGTGATAGTCAATTACGCTATTGCAAACTAAGAGTAATACAGTTACAGGTGTATAATACATAATGTATGTGTATAATATACTGTTTATTATATGTAATCCTGTTTTAGGCACCAACGCCACTGACAGCTGTCAGGCCTACGTGACTGAACCCTTCGTAGTAATTCTTATATGTACAAATTCCTGATTCAAGATCAGATACTAAAAATAAATGAAAAACGAGAAAGTGCAGAAAGCAAAGAGTGAGTACAACATTATATTGTTCCCCTGAACAAAGAACATGGAAGTTATTTGCAGCATATTACGTGTATTCTTTTGTTTCTCTGCATATTCTTCTTCTAAACGACAAATAATTTACATGACGATATTTGGAAGGAGAATCCAAGCCCACTTCTGAAGTATCAGTCTTTCATTTCCGGGATACGAAATTGTTTTCAAAACTGGCATGTGCAATGTTGTAATTACGCCTACAATCCCACTGTCATAGACAATTATATAATTACACATAAACTCCCACTCTCATAAAGAGAAAATAATGTCATTACACATAAACTCCCACTGTTATAAAAAAGTCATTACACATAAAGTCCCAGTATCATGAATAGACAATCATATCATTACACCTAATCTCCCACTGCCATAAAGAGACAATTATATGAAATGACATACAAACTCTCACTTTCGTAGGGAGAGAATTTTATGTAATTACGTCTAAACTCTCACTGTCATAAAGAGACAATTTTATCTAATTACACTTAAACTCACACTGTCATACAGAGACAATTATATGTAATTATACCTAAACTCCCAATGCCATAAAAATGTCAGGACTCTTAAAGTCCGTCTGTCATAAAGTGACAATGATATCGTTACACCTAATCTCCCACTGTCACAATGAGACAATTATATGTAATTATACCTAAACTCCCACTTCATAAGGAGACAATAATATCATTACGTATGAAGTCCCACTCTCATAGAAACAATTTCATTTCACCTAAATTCCTCTCTGTCATAAAGAGACAATTATATCATTACACCAGACACACACTGTCATAAAATACAATTATATCATTGCCTCTGAGTCCCACTGTCATAAAGAGACAATTATGTCATAACACCTAAAATGCAACTGTCATAAACAGACAATTATACGTAATTACATCTAAACTCCCACTGTCAAAAAATCATGATACCTAATTCCTACTTTCACAAAGAGACAGTAATATCATTATACTTAAAACTCCCACTGTCATAAAGAGAAAATTATACGTAATTAACCAAAACTCCCACTCTCACAAAGAGAAAATAATTTCACCTAAATTGCTCTCTGTCATAAAGAAAAAATGGTACGTAATTACCCTTAACCGCCATTGCCATCAAGAGACAATAGTGACATTTCACCAAACTCCAACTGTCATAAGAGACAATTTTATCATTACACCTAAAGTCCCACTATCATAAATAAACAATTATATCATTGCACTCAATCATCCACTGTCACAAAGAGACAATAATGTCATTACACCGGAACTCTGTCTCCATCATCAAAACAGAAGAGAACTACCGAACAAGACGGCTCAAGTGGTAACGCTTCCGACAGATTCCCGGTTCGAGCCTACGGCAAGACACTATCTATACTCTCACTCTTCATGATTTTACTTTGCCACTCCAGTTAAGTTGCATTATTTTGCTTAAAATTGTGTCACTTCAAACAGCACAGCGACAGATTCATTGCACACCCCTTTCAATTATCTCTTCTGTAATTAAATTATCATCTCATATTACATAATCCGAAAAACGAACAGCTTCGCAAAATGAAATGTAAATAAATAAATACACAATTTTGCAGAATAAAGTGGACTGTCTCCGGAAGAAATTGAACCGAGACACAGGACATTCAGCCTTCTAATTTCTTCTTATTAGATTGCGTCACGACAACTCACAGTGTAAATAGAGGGCAGGAGGAGATGAGAAAATGTTCTGTCTACATTGCAATTTGAGTCATTTCAGAATTGTAGTACCGAATATATATGCGTTATTGTATTTTTATATTGCAAAGCATTAGGAAGACATTATACATGTAGGAATATTGGATAACATTGTGTACTGCGCTGTAGACTGTAGTGAAAAAGTGAAATTCTATACTTCATGTGAACCAGAATAGTCTTTCTCTTTTTTAAGTCATTATATATTTTTAGCTTGCCTTTGTTTCTTTGTGTAGAAGGATATGTACAACCTGACAGGTAGAAGTAGCTCCTTTAGGGTCGTGGAAAGCGGGTGTGTTCCAAAGTGTGTTCTTCACATCTCGGTCACATAAACACCAAGATATACAGAATTGAACATATTTATTAACGTACTAAAACAGATCGATAATATATTTCGTGGTTGGTAAGTCCCAGATTTGCTTCTGAACCTGAAAATCTGTTCTTATTACTTCGATTTTCTCCTCAGTTCCTCCAGGCAACAAGTCCAGCAGCACATTAAAACAAGCCCTTAATATTGTTCTTCGATCCAATGGTCTCTATCATCCTAAACAGCTATGTCTTCCTTTAAATTTTCCCACGCATCGCCCGCTCGTCCTTCTGATAAGAGTAGGAGATAGGCCTGCGACTAGACGCCTGTAGTCATGACATAGCTTCACATTCGACTGAATTATATATCGTTTAGGCTTACGGAAGAATTAAATTCCTACCTCAAAAAGACACATTCCAAGCACATCACAATGAATGGAAATATAGTGACTGCAGGGCAGAGGCTGCCGCAGAGGTACGAAGGTTTGAAACCTGGACCGCTGGCTAGGAGTCAGCTTGCGTTTGGAAGTCCAGCGACATGCTGAATCGATCAAGATTTTCCTACGTGATCGTCAATCACAGAACAAACACGTATGTATATCAAAATTTCACGTATCCTTCTCATGCAGTCCTCCAATATTTAAAATTAAAATTTGGCCCAAATACAGAAGCTGCTGAAATTTTTCGCTCGGCTCTTATGTTCTAAACAGTACACTTGACATCACTTTACCTTCTACAACCCCCAACAGTTTATCTTGTTTCAAACACACTTATCAGAGGGACGAGCGGGAACTGCCTGAAAACCATCACAGATGTAACATTTTCTATAATTTTCATGTAATTAATAAAGTTATCATCTCTCAACATCCTACCTCCACATTTTCGTCTCTCTTTGCCCTTTAATCGTCAAATATTTAACACATGTTTTAATATTATCCTGACATCTATTTGCAGGTAGTTGTCTAGATAAACATCCGATGGTTACAAAAACGGGGTGTTATTATTTCAAGGCCGTACCATAACTCGGGCGGCTAGCACTCAGCCTCTCACTGCGGAGGATCGGATTCGATCCCAGGTCTCTCAATATGGAATATGTGGTGAAAGGAAGGCACTGCGAGAGGTTTCTCGCCGAGTTTATCGGCTTGCTCCTGTCAGTACTATTACACAAGTTCTCCACAATTATGTTTCATTCATCTGCCACCAAAGCTATATAATCTTAGCAACTGAGAGCATCGTTAAACAACACACTTCTCACCCTTTCCCTTCATGTCTCCGGGTAAGTTGTTTATATTTCCTATCCTTTCAAGTTTCTTGATTGCATGATTTTCTCATATCTAATTGAGCCGGCCACATGCTCCGTTCGTTTTATCTTTACTGACATTTTTATTGCTCGACAGCTCTACTCGTGCTCAGGCCCGCCCATTCTTGAGACTTCGAGATTACACTTATTTATACACACCGCAGTCAGTAGGACTCCTCTGGACGAGTGATCGGCCCGTCGCAGAGACAACACACCTAACAACACACATCACTCACAACAGATATCCATGCCCCGGCGGGATTCGAACCCGCAATCCCAGCAAGCGAACGGCTGCAGACCCACACCTCCAGACCGCGCTGACACTGGGATCGGTCTTCTTTGATTTAACCATCTTAAAAGTGAATAATAATAATAATAATAATAATACGTACAACTTATAGATCAATTTTGTCTGCCCTTCTACCCCTTTTCCCCCTTGTGTTTCCAGGAAATCCCCGCGTTCTACAGATCCAGCCCCTCCAAGCCGCTCGAGTTTGGTGTGTTAGTTTTCCGACCAAACTAAACTGGAAGGGACAGGCCATCAAATCGGCAGCTGCTTTCTTAAGTTACGTCATTAGAACGCGTTTGTAGTCTGCAACCTTTACAGCACAGGCATAACTACATGCATTGCTTGCTGTAACCCTATATTTTGACCACACAATGTGCTCTCGTGATCCGTATAATTACTGGAGTAACAATAAGCATTGTATCCAACAAATATATTGGGCAAGCAAAAGGCTACATGTTTCGGCTAAAATTGTTAGCCATCAGGAGGCCCCAATTACAAGAATACAAAGAGAGAGAGAGGGGGGGGGGTTCAACTGTACTTCAAGCCCGTTCTTGCTCAACATATTTTGTGCTGTGTAATTAAAATACTCATTTGTATTTAATACGCAACTGGATGTGGCACCTTAAAACATTTAGCCGATGTTTGTAACGCGGAGGGACAGGCGTTTGGTGTTTATAATGTGAGTATCTAGTTTCTATATAAAAACGGAAATATTGTTCCTCTCCATGCCATGAAGTCACTTTGGGAATTACAGGTATATCTCCACTTACTCTGAACCTCGCTACTACCTAATGGTGAGTGGTTAGCTTTACTCCCGGTCCGTATTATCCCGAGAAAGAAACTGATACCTATTGAATGGGAGGTTAGGTGGCCCCAAACCCGGTCTAGAAAATTCCTTCTTTTTCCTTTATTTTTTCGGGAGTGAATGAAGGGCAAGAAAGAGGAAAACGTTTTGGCCTCCTGGAATTCGAACCCCGGACCGCAGTTCCTATGTATTATATTGTTTAAGCGAATTTCAGGTTTAAAATGTTCCAAATTTTGAATATTAAACGCTTTCTGGAATGTTACGTTGTGTCAGTCGGTAAATTGTTCCAGACGTTTCGAAAAATCATCGTGCGGTTACGTTCAGTGTCGAGCAGTGCGATATAGAATTTGTGTCTTACCTACTGTCATATCAGTAACAAAGCCCTACGGACACACAACTCCCCGATCCTCAGTTCCAATCCAGACCACGTCAACATGTCCTACAGAACTCATAAATTCCATTGTCGCTACTGCATCCTTCATTTTAGAAACTAATTTTCTATGCCAATAAATGTCTTGGTTATGTTTACTTCCATCCGTCCGTCCGTCCGTCCGTCCGTCTGATCAATCATAGCACCGCACGCCTCCTGCGCGTCGTACACCAACAAATTCCACGATATTTCGAGCTGCGTCGAAACATTCTTACGACTATTTTTAACTCTTCGATCCCAATCTTTCTTTACGTTCAGCAGCAGTTCGTTGAGAATTCTTGAAACCTTCTGTGATTAACACTAGATTGATAGCAACTTCGGGCAGGAACACGGAACGCTTCGTAAAGAATATAAAAGTTTCCAGATCATTGTTTCCATTAAATTCAGGGTCGTACACGATTGAAGAACACTTTGAGTCCATCGAGATTTTACTCGGTGTCTCTGGACAAAATATCACGTTCCACAGTACACTGCGTCGCATTCCAGGGGCCCCTCACATGTAATATTTCTTGGTATATTCGTGCCAAATCCAATACAACAAATGCGTTCAAACTCAAAATCTCTGAACAGAATATCATGTGTCACATTACACTGCATCACATTCCAGGGGCCCCTCACCTACAGACAATGACCCTGTAATATGTCTTGTTATATTCTTACCAAATCTATTACGACAAATGCGTTCGAACTCAAAGTCTCTGGAGAAAATATTATGTGCCACATTACACTGCATCACATTGCATGGGCCCCTTACATGCAGACGGTGAACATGTAACATGTCTTGGTATATTCTTACCAAACCCATTACGACAAATGCTTCCGAGACTAATTATACATGGTTCATCCAGTAACACCTATTTATTAAAATTCACTCTCAGCTACGTGTTTCGGCCATGCTAAGCCATCCTCAGGCTGTGTGCAGCTATGTAAGAACAGAAGACTACAGCTCTATGCCTTAGGTTACTGCTGTCTAAAATCGCTGCTGTGTTGCTAGGTTTTATGAACGCCTACGGCCATCGGGTGACAGAAAGCAAAAATACGACGTCACATTTTAGCAGACTTCAATCTGCACAGTGACCGTCGTGAAAAAAAATCAATCCTTCTCTCTAAATATGTCTGACGTAATATTCAGGTAAAGGTAAAAGGTATGACTTTACCCCCACGAAGGCGTATGAGGAAGTGGAGGAATAGATCAACACATTCTCGTTAGCAGACTAACTGAAAGTAACGGGCATGTTTCAATACTCTTCTGCTGTACCCCGGTAGAAAAACCCCTGGTAACCATTCGGTAGTAGGAGAACGGTCCCAAAAGGCAGTGTGCATCTTTCGCAGGAGACAAATCTCTTCGTCATCCTGGCCAAGTAAGGTTATAGAATTATATAAGATATTATAAAGGATCTTGGGAGGTCTGAAAGGGTATGGTATGTGCACTTACTCTCCGCTACGGAAAACATTATAAATAGAGCAAACTATACACGTAATCCGTCTGACACACCTATATAATATTTTATTGTTAATCTATTACTGGCTACTAGATTTGGCCTCGATGGACCATCAGCAGGTCAATATTTAAAAAAAAAACTTTATTTTACTTTAATAATGTTAAGATTTTAAGGTTGCCAATCAGCGAAAAATATGGAAATACATTCATAGCACTCACATAATAGAATTTCAGCAGAACTTACTACCGATAAATTTTATGTTTTGTTGACCGTGCATCTCGATATAATCATGTAAAAAACCGAACTTGATGCATAACTTATTCTTAATATATTTCGTCAAATTTCTACATGTTTCGGACGTATCTAGGTCCATCATCAGGAGGTACAACTGTATGTATACAATTGTCCCTTGTACTGGTTGGATTTGAACCCAAATCCATCCAGGACAACAGACAGTCATCTAAAAAGAATAATAAGTTCCAATTGTTGTATACATACGGTTGTACCTCCTGATGATGGGCCTAGATACGCCCGAAACATGTAGAGGTTGACGAAATATACTAAGAATATGTTGTGCATCAAGTTGGTTTTTCTTTGCAGGATTACTGCAGATAGCACATCTAAAAAGCTGTTAGTAATTATAAAGAATATTAAGGAATGGAAGTGGCATCACATAAAATTGACGTTTTTTACTATTCTCAAGTTATTTTGTAAATATTGGCCTGCTGACGGTCCATTGAGACAAAAAATAGTACCCAATACTTTGCTTGTTTGTTTTTTAATTATTTATTTCTTTTTGGCGCGACAGCCCTCAGTGGGCCAGGGCCTCCTCATTCACGAGGTTTCTGGATCACACACAACGACGCACCACAGTCGGAAGGACTCCTCTGGACGAGTGATCAGCTCGTCGCAGAGACCTCTACCTGAAAACACACAACACTCACAACAGACAGACATCCATGCCTCGGTGGGATTCAAACCCACAATATCAGCAGACGAACGGCCTTAGACCGCGCGTACCCAATAGTAGTATAACAAAATATTATAATAGTTGTGTCAGACGCAGTACATGTACAGTTTGTTTTATTGATGTACTTTAAACAAAATGGGATGTCCTTTATCAAGATTAAAGCAATTTGTTCCCCACAGCAGCTACCGAAAGCTAATTTTCTTTAGGAATTATATCAAATTACCTTACAGAACATTGTGGGTATTTAGCATTCCGCCTATGCCACAACGAGTCCTATTAACACAAAATGCCTCTTTTTAGGATTTGTTAATTCACGTGGGGTCGCACTTCCTCTAAAGAGATTCAGAAAATATCTCGTGAGTGGCAAATTATTTTCACGTGGTCGTTCTTAGTGGCATACAAAATGTAAAAGTGATCCGTGGCGAGTTGGCAAAACTGCAACAAGCTTCGTCCTGTCTGTCTATCGGTCCGCATAGAACGACTGGGCTCTCAATGGGCTCCCACTGGGCGGATTTCAATAAAATTTAATATTTGAATATTTTTAAAAATCTGTCGAGAATATTCAACTTTCATTCGATTCTGACAAGGACAGCGGTTACTTTACATGAAGACCTGTGTATATTTAGGATAATATCTCTCTCAGTTTTTATCAAAATGAGAAACTTTTGGGACAGATTTGTAGAGAAAACCAAAACGCACATTTTATAATCAATAATGTTTTTCAGAAAATCGTGCAGTTTATGAGATAAAGTGGAAAAATTTGGTAAAGCCAGACAGACAACAGATGGCAGTATAATACAGCGCATGCACATTTCGTTCTGGACAACTAAGGCTACAGACACACACTCAGATCTTGTGCATTTCCACGGCAATAATGATTACGCGAACGCACCTAAATGTTTCGTTTACACGTATATTGCCTGTCTTGACTTCAATGTTCTCAATTCCCGACAAAATATTTGCTTTTTTTAAGCTTCCCATGCTTCGCCCGCTTGTAGTTCTAATAAGAACAGCAAATAAGTGAAAATGAGCGCGGAGAATTAGTGGAATAGTTATGAATGAGCAAAAGTGAGGTACTCGGATATAGACCTCTCACAGTGCCATTTGGTTCACCACAAATCACACATGGACTGAATCGGTGTCGAACCCGGGTCTCCAAGGTCAAAGAACAGCAACTAACGGCCTGGTTTCCTCTGAATTATGTTTCAAAATTCAACTCATACGTCACAGAAAACACAGTCCGTTTACATTATAAAGATTGGTAATTTAACCCTGTATTGGTGAATAACATCCATGTTTGTGAGAAACGTGCGAACACAATTTGTTGGCAAAATACAAATATTTCTAATATAACTACATCAAACTACGACCTACGTAGGTAAAAACGCATTCACATCCCCATAGAAACCTGCTGACAAAGTCCAAGAAGAAGAGTCCTTCCTCGACTAGTCAAGAAATTTCCCGCATTTTATGGAACCCGAAGGTTCACTACCCAATTCACAAGTGCCAGCTACCTGTCCCTATCCTCAGTCGGATAAACCCAGTCTATGCTTCCCCATCCCGCTGCTGAAAGATCCATTTTAATATCATCTTCCCTCCTTCCCAGTAGCCTCTTTCCCTCAAGACAGAGGCCTGCTTCAGTTTTTTAAAAAAAAAGTGCATTTCCGAAATGGCTTTAGAAAAGCATAGGGACAATTGATCCTGATAGAAGTTACAAGCTCTGTCCGCACACGTGTTCCCACATCGCAATTGGTCCACGTGCCAACACCAAATATCCAAATGCATGCACGTGCAATCTATTTTTCTACTTCCTGTTGGCTTCATACTTTTAGCCAACAAACTTTCTTCTTCCTTCTTCTAGACACATTTGAGGGGCGAAGCAAATTCCAAAACCTCATTGTATTTCATCTTCTGCTCTTGATTAGACGGTTTTTACACCCCCATTTCTTTACGCAGTCGTCATCAAATGCTTCATATTCTTGATCACTGAATGATTTATACAATCCAACAACTGATAAGTTTTCTGAGTCCTAGCAATGAATAGAACACAATTAACAAAATTACAGTCTTCTGGGACACAACGTTACGTTGGTAGGTAATTTGTAACAGATGTTTCGGAGCATCTTACCGCACCCTTCTGCAGGGTGGTCCAAGGAAAAAATAAATTGGTGGGAAAATTAGTTGTGTTATGTAAATGAAAACAACAACTTATTCGCCTTTGATCACACTGAAGACGGAGGCAAAAATCTTTCGAAATTTCGGGAATAAATTGCCAAAAAATACGGCTGGATATCCAAGAAACTGTAATTTTAATAAAGAAAGCTGTGGGAACTTCGGATAAGGCGACACATAGAGACTATTGTTAGATATTATCGTTATATTTAATATGGCCGCCCCTCCTAATTAACTCCAAAAACAAAATTCCTTTCATTAGGCGCTTTCGCAAAATTGCGAAAAGCGACTATTAGCTTCGTCATGTCTGTCTGTCCGTCCGTCCGCAAGGAACAACTCGGCTCCTACTGGATGGACTTTCAGCAAATTTAATAGTTGAGGATTCTTCGAAAATATGTCAAGAAACTTCAAGGTGCATTAAAATCTGACAAGAATAACGAGTACTTTACGTGAAGCCCAATGTACAGTGTTGATATCTGGCTCAATTCTTCTTAGCTCCAGTAACATTTCAGAGAAAAGTCGTAAAGAAAATCAAAGGTAAAGGTAGTGCCCCAGAGAAAATCAAAACACACTTTATATTTTAAAAAAATCCCTCCCCCCGAAAATCGTGACGTTTATGACAAAATATGAAAAAAATATTGTAGTGCCAGACAGCCCACGGACGGCAGCATGACACACATTGCATGCTGGATAGCTAAGGCTACAAACACACACTCAGAATATGTAATAATTATTGCTTTTCCACTGCAACGATGGTTGAACGAGCGCGCCTTAACTGTAAATAATACGTCCATTGCCTGTCTTGTGTTTGTGAGTCTGAAGTACATATTACAAAGCCTTATGATTGCTAACCTAACATTACGCATCCCTTACTTTAAACATTATGTCTTTGTTATTTACAGGCTATCACAATACACTATCACTTAGTGCCTGAATTTGAAGATATTGTCTTAGATATTTTATCACTTACGAGTGCCGAGTTCTTCCTTCACAGCTATAGGAACTTCAGGAACTTCTTTACGGTTGGCGACAGTGTATTCAGTTGTTTGGGTCCAACGTGTAAAAGTAAATACAAATAGTTAAAAGTTACGCCGTAAGAATTAATTCTGCGTCTCATATAATTAAAATATTCTTATTCAATCAGAAGTAGCTGAAATGGAATAACTTACTTTAATTCAATCTACGTAAACTTTATCTCAATAATTTTCCTAATTTTATCTTTTATGATCTTGGTACAATCAATTAACTTCCTATAAGATATCTCTACATTTTTAATGCACCAATGAGAACTGACGACTTAATTTCTTGCCAACTTTGCGCTTCCCTCCATTTACAAAGTACACTGATGG
>Ga0123354_10005971_pt1 | contig 17932 bp, 5 predicted proteins | sample TergutLab28metaG_2_FD_97872 | JGI IMG/M metagenome (GOLD analysis project Ga0123354, IMG submission 97872) | Labiotermes labralis P4 segment gut microbial communities from Petit-Saut dam, French Guiana - Lab288 P4 | ecosystem: Host-associated > Arthropoda: Insects > Digestive system > Gut ...
GCGGCGGCGGGGGGGGGGGGGGGGGGGGGGGGGGGGGGGGGGGGGGGGGTTAGCCATCGACTTTTCACCGGGGAGGCCCTGCTTCGACCACGGACCAGGATATCTGGGTTGTACGACGGAGCAGGTTTGACTTTCAATATTGCGGTTTTGTCCTGTATCATTCATGATTCATTTATTACCTATGTCGTTTAACCCTACATAGCGCACGCTCTCAAAAAGACAGAGTCGAACCATCGTTTCCGGTGTGTAAGGGACACAGCACCGCTCTCCACTTCGACTGAGTTCAGACAAAGGCTAATCTGGTTGCACAAGCAACAAAGAATTTTAAATAACTTATTAAATTTGAATATGTTTAATACGACGTGAATAGAGCTTAAATGTGGCGAAATGAGGGTTCATTTTTCGTGTATTTTGTTGCTATTGGTCCGCGGACTCCAAAATTTTGAGGATCTCTGTCTCTGCATGGCGAAGTGAAGAAAACTGTCACCAGTTTTTTGTCACTGCAGTTACTTCACTGTAACAGCTGTAGGATCCTAATTTTATCTGACAAGTATTTTTTGTCTCTTCCCTTGTCTTTTCCATAGCTAATGTGGGAGATCGGCTGTTTGGACCACGTTAATATAATAAAGAACCGACAGGAAGTACCAACCGGTAATTGGTACGTAATATAATGAGTAGATTTTTAGGTACGTTCCAACACCTCAGTTGTCTGCATCATTCTTGCCTTTCCTTCGGTCCGTTTGGCTTTCAGTAGGCACGAAATACCAAAGTCTTGATCTTCAAATACAATTTTTTTTCAGCTGTCGCTAATTAAGTTGATGTTTCAAATTTGTTTACTTGTGTATGGTAGAAATCTAAAAATAAAAACGACTTAGAAAGAACTAATTTAATCCAAATTATTTGTAAATGTTTTTGACGGTATTTTTATTAGGGATGATCCCCCTTCTGGGATATGTAACAACTGTACCTATATAGACATAGGTACAGTTGTTACATATATATATATATATATATTCGTCATTCTTTTTCCACGGCTGATTTGTCTGAAAAAAACTTAGCAATAGGATGCATTTGACAAACGTTTCCCTCGTCGTCGTGATGGGCCTCCCATGTCTCATGTATTTGGCCACTCGAAATTACAAAAGATCTTGGTCTTCACATAAGTAACTTGTCTACTTGTCAATTACAAACAATCGTGGGAGCGGAAAACAAGTCACTACTCGACAAGTACACAAGTATTGATGATTAATTTGGTCTGTGCCACTTTCACTGGTGGTAGATGAGAAACAGGGAAGTAGTCAGAACTCAGATAACTGCAACTATAAATGATAAATGGTCGTCAAGTATACCAGTCGTGGGAACGCGGCTTCAGGTGAAAATACAAACAGATTACGTAGGTATGAAAAGGATAAATATATTTTCGAAAAAAGAAAATAATTATTTCGAATAAACATGAATAAGCGAAATCCAGTGGAATTTGAGGGCCTCGTGGAAGTTACTAATAACAATACTACCTTCTGGTGTATGACGCCGTGTAGTTTGGTCACAAACTACACGGCGTCATACAACAGAAGACTGTTTTTCTTACACAAAACAAAACTTTTGGAAGTGTTACAAGCAAACATTATAGATTGATTCAGAACATATGTAGTAACGTAGGAGAGAAAAAGAAATTTTTAATTTATTTAAATATCGGAAACCAAATACACGCAAACTTTTGATCGCCAAAGTTTAAGAGAATAAAAATTATAACAAGTGCTTGGAAAGCTGGCACGTCCCTTCTTCGATCACAAATCTCGGAATATACGCCAATCCGAAAACACTTTAGATGTCTTGATATATTTTGAAAATATCGAAATTTCTAGACCAACAATTTTGGTACACTGGATCTAATTACTGAAGTTTTATCTTGCGGTACTAAACGCCCATGTACACGTCGGAAGTACGCAAACTAGGGAGTCATTTCCTGTTCTTGTGGTGAATAATTATATTTATTATGTATTTTTCATTCAATTTTTGTCGTTTTTTGATCTCATCTCAGTAAAACATCTTACAATTCATTTTTAGTTGGGTGGTAGGGACATTATTTTATCTGACAAATACCGTTTGCCATTTTCTGTCAGCACTAGCGTAGCCCACTCAGTCAAAGGCTCACACAAGCGACGGAGTAACGTCGGGCAGTAAAAAAAAAAAAGCTGATTGTGAGATAAAATAATGATCCTGTCTATAAGTCGAATTTTGCAATGTGGTGAAGAGCGATGTTTTAAAATACAAGTCCGAAGAAGACACGTGGGAGAATATTTACGTTTTTGCGAATTACACTGCATCCAACTTCAGAGTCTCTCCGACGTTGCAGATAGAGGAAGAATTTTCATCCAATGCCGTGGCATAACACAGAACATTTCAAAATACAGTTTAAGTAATGCTACTTACTATGTTTTTTGATGAAAGCATCGTGGCTGCATCCTCTAGTTTCAACTAATCTCCCATGATGTACGTGACTGTGGATTTATATTTCCTTTGTTAATGGGAGCCTATCTTGTGTAAGGTCGCCTCAACGTCTTGATCTCAAGATCATGTCATTTATCAGGACTTTTAACTACGAAGTTAATCTAAAAAACTGAAAACGTAAAAAATTGGAGTATTACGATATTTGCGTGTTATACGACTCATAATTATTCTGTGATGCCCCGAAAATGGGCAGTGACGGTAACAAAGGACATATGTATGAGCCCTTGCGACACCTTCTTTAGCACAGATGGAGTCCAGTAAAATATATTTATCGCTTTCCAGCTTAGTGGTTTCGTCACTTACTCCCAGTTTTAAAGACAAAATGTTCTACGTTCTGCCCACAGAATATGTGTATATGTTTTGTATGGATCTCGGAACAAACAGCGGTTATATCTCTATACAGCGTTAACTGTTTGGTTTTTATAACCAAGAAGATGTGCGTTTACTGCGCGGTACGGAATGACTCGTTAAATATAATTCAAGTTAATTTTTTTCCTTAGAGGGTTCAAATGTCACCAGCGAGTTACTTTCCAGTGCAGATCGACCGAATTTTATTAGTTTGTTGCATCACACAAATTTCGAGATGAGACATAATTCACTAAATTTTGTCAAATAGGCAGAGGGAATTTCCCAGGTAGCCAAAAATTTCAACCGTCTTCCATCTGAGCACACGTATCCAGAAAGTACTTTTCTTAAATACTGCTGACCGCACGATCTGTACGGGTGACGATGTAGCTGAAATTAATACAAGTTCGACTCGAGTGTTTGATGTCACGTGAAAGAGTGAGACTGCAAACGACGTTCATTATTTCGGATTTTAAAACTTTGCAGTGAATAAGTGCTGCGATACCGGAAAGCAGAGTACTGTCCCCGTCATCATTCGTTTCGCTAGGACACTAAAGTGATGGGGTGGGAGAAAATTTGTAGATGTGCAGGAAGTTCTGATGAAATTCAGTTACCGTGAAGATGGAGGCGCTATGTAACTCCAAAACATCGAAAAATTGTATTACTACACAAATTCGAAATCCAAACGAAGACCGTCATTTGAACAATAACCGCTGGCAGCTCAAAAATAAGACTACATTTCCGAAATTCAGTGCACGCTACATGTTTTCCGAAAAATCGTGCTTTTGAACCCCACAATACGAGATCTGACGGATATCGAGACAAAGTTTCCAACTGTAATTGTCGCCAGTTTCATATTTCTTTCTGGGAAAATGAGTAAACTGTAATTGGATATGTGCTACAGTAATATACAAACAACCAATAAAATGCGTTTTCACTGTTTTTTATGTAATTTAATCACATTTTTCTCAACGAATATGTTTCGGTCGGTGATGCGGACATCTTCAGGGTGAAATTATTACAAGAATACAAAAGTACAATACGGTTAGTTGTGTCGTTACTGTATAACAATTAAAAATGTTTATAATTTGAATTTAAATTATGTAAGTAACGTAAATATAATTTTAAAAATGGGTACTGATTAAAATCTTGGGAGTTGAAATCCTTCAGCCTGTTCGGGGTGATGCTTGATGTGATGGTGCGAGTTTTAATGCAGTGTGTAAGTGATTTGTGTTATATCGGTTGGTTATTTGTATGTCATTAAACGTGAGTAAAGCGCGCAAAATGTACTACTACTATGTTTTAGGTGTCTGTGACCGTGCATCGTGAGCAAATTGTGGAGTGAGAGAGAAAACCAACAAGATGCAACAGTTAGATGTTTATTTTTAACAATTTCTCAACATGTTGAGAAATTGTTAAAAATAAACATCTAACTGTTGCGTCTTGTTGGTTTTCTCTCTCACTCCACAATTTACTACAATGTTCTTACGAAGGTCGTATGTAGATAGCTGTCATGTGGAATGTGATCCCATTTAAACTGGCGCATGCTACCGATGTATCAGCGGAACAGCTGGATCCAACATCCCATCCACCTGTATGACGAAGAATGCAGGTTTTTCTGCAGTATCTTTACATGTTTGATTTCAGGTTTCCGCCGCGAAGTAGATGGCATCTACGCTCTTTTGGGTTATTTCGCAGCGAGTAGTGGTAATTCATTACAGACGTTTCGGGACAACCTATCGGTACCACCTTCAAGGGTCAAGAATAAAAGACTTTTTGAATTTTTGACCCTTGAAGATGGGACCGATAGGTTGTCCCGAAACGTCGGTAATGAATTACCACTACTCGCTGCGAAATAACCCTGAAGAGCGCAGTTATCATCATTGCAAGTTCATCGAACTACACAGCGACTAATCCAATAATACGCTGAAATGTATAGCGTGGTTTTACTAAAGGTTTCTTTCCCTTAACAGCTGAGGGGCCGTTTAAGTTCCTTCAAGAGGCACTTTCTGGCAACCATCGTCGAAAATACCCGTGGTGGAGTTTGCTGAAGGGAATTTCAGACGGGGAGGGCGTAAGAGGGAAACCGTCCCCCTCAACTCTGTCACATTCTTCACTTGCTTTTGCCGCTTCCTTGAGTCAGAACAGATCTTATCTACGAGACAGAACTACTAATGAAAGATAAATATTTAGTCTCCGAAAGCAACGTCTGGAAACACAATTTATAATTTCATGTTGATAAATGAATTGACCTGCCGTCAGTTGCTACGTAGACTTAAGGTTGCAGATCAATTGGTAGTGGTGTCGTTACGGCTTTGGAAGTACAGTAGAACTCCACTTATCCGGACGCTGGTTATCCGGATCGGCGTAGCCCTTTGGGCAAATTTGTCGACAATTTATGAAACTAACTTACCTTGAAATTGCCAGTTATCGGATCAAGTACAGTACAGTGTCATGGCTTCTAGAACTTCAAATCAGGAATGGTCGAAACGTTTAGACGCAGGTACAATCTGTAAATAGTAACAGTCGAAATTCAAACTGACAATGTAGCCTATTTTCAAAGAAAAATCCACTTATCTCGATTTTCTGCATATCCGGACGACTCGCCGCCCTAATTAATCCGTATTAGTGGAGTTCTACTGTAACTGTACTTTACATGTGAAGGGTGAACACCCTAAGGTTTGTAACAGCACGTTAGCCAGATATGTCTATAAAAGCCTCTCAGTGGGCCCTGTTATAAGCTACAGAAGTTTCATCTGCAACCAAGGTTTTAAACGGGCCATTAAATTGCTTTCAAAATCTATACTGCCTATTTCAAGTGGTCGTTTCTCTTCACATATTCCATCTACACATTCTACATGAGACTGGCAAGACCTTAGTCAGTAAAATACCGTTCTAACAAACCTTCATCACGACATAACAGTTTCTGTTTCTAACAATCCGGTAAGATATTTATTACTCATGATCCCAGGCAAACACGCATTAAGCAGACGTCCTGGGTTTGGTAGAATTATAAATTAATTCTCAGTTCATATGCTATTGAGAGATTATGGTATATACTTGGGGAGCTGGGATATCGTTGTCGGTAGAGTTCGATCCCAGGCAAAGGCAAGAAGGGGCGGGAGCAGAACTAAGCTTCTGTCCAAATATTCCTGGTGAATCTTTCCACAGGGTAAAGGGGCCGGTGCGAGAATTTGACCATCTACATCCACCTGGTGACGAGGTTAGAAAGGAGTGGAGTTATGGAATATATCGATTTGCTCTGTTGCCTTCGTGGAAATGACAAGCACAAATGCTCATTTTTGTATCAGTTTCAATATTTTGATGGCAAGAAGATAAAATTTGCTAACCTGAATAAACCTAAAATGACTAGAAATGTGTGTATAATAAGGCAATAAATTTTATACAGAATAAGGTCTTGATTAAGAGATGAAGGTGCGCTACGAATATTGTTTAGCAAAGGTGAATGCTGAAATACGGACTAAAGAGTACTCTTTTATACGCCATACTTTGCTGTCATCTTCTGCCCATCTGTCAACGTAATAGATACTTTTATATACATATGTACTCGTATGTTATGACAGTTTATAAAATGTTAGCTTCTGTACAGAACTATAAGAAACAGCCGGGCTCTGAACTGTGAACATCTGTGTACACGGATATAAATGATGCTTGAGTTGAAGCATCCAATTGCACGCTAACCAGTGTGGGTTTTCTAAAATATTAGCCACAAGACGGTGTGCTGTCTTGCTTTCACTACAAAGTGGAAATTATACTAAAATCAGGGTGTCCAAAAACAACGTGCTGAGGAAAATTTTAGAAATTAAGACTGAGGAAATAACAGGAGGATGGAGAAAAATTCACAACGAGGAGCTTGGTGATTTTTATACATCAGCATATTTTATTATGTCAGCAAAATTAAGGAGGATGTAGAGGGATGGAAGAGTATGTGACTGCCATTACAGAAAATAGAATACACAACCAGGGTGTTCGTAGAAGAACCTGAAGGAAAGAGAGACTTTGGACGACCTAGGAGAGGAGTTGATGGGAGCAAAATATTTGACAAGAGTAAGAGAAATAAAAATGAGGCGGTTGGAAAATGTGTTTAGCTGTTTAGCAGTTCGTTGTGAATGCGACAATGGAACAACGGATTTCATGAAACACGGGAATTTAGGTACTAGTCAAGAACTCTCTTAGCTTCTGGATGAATCTGCTACGTGGAGTTATTCATGTTTCACAGGCAGGGTGATAAATAAACAGTAAATTAAAATTACGAGGAAGAAATTGTCCTTGACCCATTTAAACTCGTTATTATAAAATGCATTTTTGGCCAATAGAGGAAAATAATGAACGTTTCCAATAAAATTTGCCGGTTGTCTGATTGAGACGCTGTAGTAACGATTGCCGCTGTTCTGACTGAAAATCTCCAGTAAAGATGGTTCTGACTGAAAATCTCCAGTAAAGATGGCCGGTGTTCTGACTGAAAATCTCCAGTAAAGATGGCCGGTGTTCTGACTGAGATTCAAACCACGCACCCACAAAAATTCAAGTCAGAAGCATTACTGCTTGAACCAAATGGAGCTGTCAAAGTGAGATATTTGAACAATTCTGAATGTCAAGTTTGTAGACTTGTGGGTTGTTAGGCCCTGCAATTTAATAGGAACAGACCAAAGGATCTACATGATATCTCAATCCAGAAGCCCAAAATCTTGAAATAAGTTTATTCTGAATTACGTACACGAAGCATACAAAAGTATCACAATGTTTATTATGACTTTATTTGTTGCTAACTTACGTACGGCCTGTATACTCTACTGATAGATATGTTATTAACTGAAGTGGCGCAGTAATTCGTGCCTTTGACTGAAAGAACAGCAAAGTTCAGAAACACTAAGCCTGCTGGACATTTTCTCCCATTTCGACTGCCTGTACTTTCCTCTTTACATAACACATGACCTTTCACTGTAAAAATCACACAAGTGTTATGTTTTGGGCATTATTCTTTATCTGGGGCTTATCATTAATTTGGCCTCGATGCAATGTATAGAGATACTATTATGCCACATTTGTCGGACACTACCCAGCATCTAAGGCAGGGGTGCACAAATTGCAGGTGCCAGGCCACCATCGGGACTGAATTTAGTACAGCGGCACTCATCAAGTATTTTGAATTTTAGTGTGGTTCCTAGATGTTTCAGATATACTATTATGCTTCCCTAAAAACTTTCTTGTACTAGCTCTTTTCGTACAGAGGTTCCGCTCGCGAACTGCTCACCGTTCGCTCAAGGTCCGCTCACAATCATAAAATGTTCTTTTCCCTGTATTTAAATACATCTCTTCGTGGTCAAACCGTGCCTTGACCGTGGGGGCTAGAGTGGACCGTGTTACTCAAACACGGTGAAGAATATCGGGCCCACTCTTGATTGGAACATGATGTACCAATGCCGTGATTTGGGCCACAGAATTGTTAATTTTACTGTGACCTCATATCCATGTAATTCACCTGACATAATTTGTGCTTCTATTAATAAACACGGAATTTTGCATCCCGAAACTACAAAATTTTTAAATTTATATTTTATTTCAAATTTGTGACAAATTTTGGGACAAGAACGTGAAATTTTGATTTCGATATTGTTAGGTTTACCACCAGACCATTTTAACACTTTCAGAAGACGTAGAGAAGTATTAAAACTTGCTAAAGGTGTGGTATTCAAATCGTGAAGAAAAAACACACACGATATTCACAAATTTCAAAACAGAAATTGATACTATAATCTATTTAAACACATAATCAGCATCACTTGCGACAAGGAAGAAAATATGTACTTCAGAACAAAAAAAACACCACACAAAACTAAAATCAAACAGCTTAGTTCAATAGAACACAAAACCGTGGGAATGTAGTCTCTGATTGTGGCATAAATGAAAAATCAACAATAAAAATCGAGAGGATCAGAAGACAGTAAAAATCACTATCTATCGGAATCACCCAGACAGGCTTAGACGCCAGTTCCGCGTGGCTTCACTTGATGTGATGTCACTTAACAAGTATTAAAATTATGACAACAAAAACTTGTCGGACTTCGTTGTAATATACTAGTCAATTTACTGGTTTATTATGGAAAAGTTCTCCATTTCGATTCAGTAATCCAGTGACTATGGCATCGCAGTCCTCTATTGTGTTTTCTAATCCAGTTGTTCGATATTTGATTAGGTTATAAATAGAGAATTTGACTATTCTACTAATGTATGTTATATGCAATAGTATGGCAATGCTTTGAAAGTGAACGGTTTCCTTCACTGACAATTCTGCCTTTCTTTGTATGTTTTGTAAAGACTTTGCTTGATGATAGTAATTATGACAGAAACGTCCAAATAAATTGTGTAAATCAGAATTGTTTAAAAAAAATTTGTTCCTTTCGGTTTTAATTATATTTTTACATTATATTTTAAGCTCCGTATCAACAACGTGTGTGATAAGTTGGAAGTCTCAATACCGGTCACCTGTCAAACGACTCTGCCTCATAGTCATTACTTTTCAATTGACACAATTCGTTTGTCTTGTAAAAACTCGTCAGGACCGATCATATCGACAGACATGCATGAAAAAAAATGCAGCATATGGCATTCCTTCTTTTATTCTCAGTCCTATGATTATTGTTGTAAAGTGAACATTTCATGGTTTGGACAGTTTTAAAAAAGCCCACAATGTATTTAGTGCGTTAGTGAAATGAGGAAGGTAAGTTACTTAACACCGGAGTACGACAGTTTTACTGTAGTCTAGGAATGCCGTAAGAATGTTGGGCAGCCAAGGGTACGAGAGAAGGGCCACCAGAATGTCCCTGAGCTGATGAAAGCGCTGCAGAAGTTGCAGCAGGGGTGCCATGCGAAGCACCAGGAGCGAAGTTGTCACCGAGGTTTTGTTGAACAGCTGAAGATATGTGTCCAGAAAAACTGGACGTTGCCGCAACACCCTGTGTGGTTTCGGGAGCAGAATATGACGTGGCAGGTGAGAAACTTATTTCAGCATATCCTGTACTCTCCTGAATTGAAGATCCAGCAAAACTACTTGATTCAGCACCTCCTGGAGCTCTTGAAGGAACAGCATATGAAGAAGTGGAAATGAAGGAATCGGCTGCATTTGCTTGAGCTGCTGAAGATAAAGCGCCAGCAATACTAGACTCTACACTGCCCGAATATGAAACTGCAGGAACAGAATATGAATGAACTGGCGAGAAATTTACTCCAGTGTTTCCCTGGCTCTCTGGATATGTGGATCCAGCAAAGTTGCTGTACCGAACAACCTCTGCTGCAACTGGAGGAAAGGTATACGAAGATGCATGAGACACCTGGATTACAGGTTGAACGTTACCCGTTCCAGCTGAGGAAAAGTCTCCAGCAGCTGCTGTGGATACTGAAGGAAATTCAGACAGCCGGCTTGGAAGGCTGGGTGCGTAGGTGGTTACAGAATGTTCTTGAATTCCTGAAGGCGAGACTCCAGCTACACTGCTTGATCCGCTAGCTAAACCAACCACTGTTGTCGCTGTGGGTGTGGAGTACGCTGCAAGTGAGGTCTGAGGTCCGGTATTTTCCTGCACTGTTGACACAGAAGAAGACCTGCTGACACCCCCAGACGTCACTAAATGCGCAGGAGGTCCATACACCGGTGATGGGCTTCGGAAAGCTGAAGAGCCATCGCTACCAGAAGATGTCGGCAAAGCATAGAATGCCTGTCCTGAAGTTGCAGCTCCAACAGAAGTCCCGGGATTTGCATAGTACACTTCCTGATTAATCCCTGTCCATGAAAACAGAGAGAGTAAGAGTTCAGAAGCGGTTGGAAATTTACAGATTACATGCATCAGGCTTGTATGAAATGTTACAATATGTATGGTAGACAGAGGAGGTAGTGTACATACAGGGAAAGACCTGAGGAAAAGAGGCCACTCGTAAGACCTAGGCATAAATGGGAGCGTAATATTAAAATGGGTCTTAAATAAGTGGAATGGGAAGGCGTAGGCTAGATTTATCTCACTCAGGGTAGTGGTCTCTTGTGAATGCGGTAATGGATATTCGGTTATCAAATGCGGGGAATGTCTTGACTAGTTGAGGATCTGTTGCAAGAAGGACCTATTCCATGGACTTAGTTAGTTAGTTAGTTGGTTAGTTATTTATAAGCGAACTTATCCCTGTGTAAGTCATGAAGGCAGGCACAGTGGGACCACAGATGTAGCCGTTCATTACTTTGGCGTTAGGCAGAGGTGAAAGGTCAGATTCACTCCCTAGTTGATACACTCCCATCTGTACCCATTCAATAATAACAATTCCTTTCCTTTGTCAGGAATCGAGGGGTACGCGTTAATTCAGTCGATATAGCGACTGGCTACGGGCTGGACGGTCCGGGAATTGATATCTCGCGTGGGCGAAATTGCAGCACCCTTCCAGATCAGTTCTGGGGCCCACCCAGCCCCCTGAACCATGGGTGCCGTTAGCTTTCCCGGGGGTAAAACAGCCGTGGAGTAGCGTTGAACACCAACACTTATCGAGGTTAAAGAAAGAACAGAACTACGCCTCTGCTCCACCTGTGTGGCTTCATGGCAGGTTGTGGGGTGAACTTTAGGTTTAGCTGTCAGCAATCGGAACCACGTTACTCGGTCGTCCAGCTCGTATGCCAGTCACTATGTCGACTGAGCTATCCGGGCTACGGAACATTGTGTTATCAAATGAAACTACGAGAAATAACACTCATAGAGACAGACGTGTCTTGAGAGTCAGGCAAACCTCGCTAGAGGGTTTGTTGTATATTACAAGTGAACTTTTAAGATTGATTTAAATAAGAACAAAATCAGCTGTAACGCAAAACTACCAACCTTCAGAAGCTGGGTGTCTTGCAGGTGTCAGTACGCCCTCTACTACAGAAGTGCCGCCAAAGTTGGGAACAGGAGCAGAGAATGTCGTCATCTGAACAGAGTTGTAGGGCACTGCTTCACACCCCAGCACTAGCACAACACATACCGTAGCCTGTGAAGAAAACAGGGTTGTTGTTAAGTGTAGAGGCGAAGCAAAAATTATCGCGATATTTTAAGTTTCCATTGAGGAGAATACTACAGTTATGATCCTCATATTTTTCAGTAGGGAAGTACCAATACCTGGCTTACTTTTTGGAATAAATGAGAGAGATATTACTGTTTTATTGCGAATATGGCGGCAGCAGACTTATCTAATTATCTACAAGGGCTACAGTCACATTAACACTCGAAGTGAAATTTTAATTTCATTTTGATCTATCTTTAAATGCCTAGTAGCCCTTACATGACAAAATTTACTATTTTAGAGAACATGTGCCTTTTTTACTTAAATCTGACTTTACGTGGCTGTCTGAGTCTTGTAAATATTTTGAAGGAAGTTTTGATGACATTAAAAAAATGGACACGAAAACGTGTCTATCCTTAAGACATGAATCGTCAGCAGCCCCGTTGTGAGAAGGTCGATTATTTGTAGACTTTTAAAATACAGATAACAGGAGAGAAAATGTAAATGTAACATTAACATGTAACATTACCCTGATACGCGTTCGCGTAACCACTGTTACCGTAGAAAATCAATATTATTACATATTTTGAGAGTGTCTCTGTAGCCTTATCTATGCAGCACGCGAAACGCCTGCGCCCTATTATAGTGTGGTCTGTGGCGTTTCTTTACTATATTTTTCCACATTATCTCATATGCGACACGATTTTCGGGGAAATAAAAAGTTGTTGAACCTAAAAATCTGTATTTTGAGTGCCTCTACAACTCTTGTCTGAAATCTTTCACATACTAAAAATAATTCAGAGATATGGTGTCGTAAATGTACATCGTTCTTCACGTAAAGTATGTTATTCTTGTCAGATTTCAATGAAACGTGAATTTTTCTCGACAGATTTTCGAATAACACTCAAATACCAAATTTCATCAAAATCGTTAGAGAGTGAGCAGAGTTTTTCCATGTGGACGTACGGAGAGATATGACGAAGCTAATAGTCATATTACACATTTTGCGAACGCGGCTGTAAATCCCATAAGACCTCAAAACCATAAATAAAGTCCATAATGCACAATGATTCCTATAAACACTATCTGCTTAATTAGTGAAACATCTTCGATTTTGAACCACACAGCGTACTTGTTTACGACTTTCGTATAATTCTCAGAAAAATGGTAAATATATTGCTACACTGCATTAATGGACTGTTACTTCCAACTGAAACTGAGAATATTTGCTGCCAGTAAGAAAATGAATTTTAAAATATCAGTGCATCACCTTGGCGCTCTCACTTACCAAGATCATGGTGTTCATCCCTGAAGGTGTGTGCAGTTTGTAATGCTTAGAGGGTGTCTGGGTACAAAGCTCTTATAGTATAGATTGTATACAGCCATACGTCATCACATTCGGAAGCAGACAGTGAAAGCTGTCGAACAAAACATCCAATATTAGAACAACAAGAAAGAGGGTGACACTTGGCTCTATTTGTGATGTTTACAGAATTGTCTGGGGATTTTCATTGTCGTCAAGGGAACTTTCTTCAAATTTCCAGCTAAATTTTATTTACAGTTTCGTTTCCTTTTTAATCTCGTCTCTGTCACTTTGATACATAGCAGTTTTGTTTAAAATACTGTCCACATGAATGTCAAGTTAATGCTTCTGGTTTGTGTTTGGGAGAAGCAATTTTCGAAACTGGGCTGGGGCACCGACTGTCCTTACTGAGGTCTTTCGTGGCTGCTCTCATTTCCCGGAGCAAAATTCGGTTTACATCCACCTAAACTTAGTTACAGTCACTATATCACTCCTACAAGTCATTATTCGCTGTCATTCAGTGATCGGACGCTTTGTATTTACAGTCATTGACAAATAAATAAATAGATAAATAAACTGACGACATAAAGTAACTGGCCATATTTGATAACTGTGACAGAAGGTTGATCGGAAACGTCGGTAGACATCTACAGGACGGCACAGTGTCATTTGGAGTGTATTAGTTAATGAAGCTATTAATTGCTAAGAATATATAGAATTGTTGTTAAATGGTTTTACGAGTATGGAGCACTAGTGAGATACTAGTGACAGGGGAAAACTAAAGGACTCGGGAGAAAACCTCTCCCAGTGACATTGCATCCACCATAAATCCCACCTGGATTGTACTGGGATGGAATAAGTGTCTCCGATATGACGACGACTAACAACCTGCAAAATGACATGAACCTACCAAGTGTCACTAGTCCAAATTTCGTAGCCTTAAATAGTTCGATCTTGGTAGATTATGTCCCGTTGTATTTGAAATAAATTAATAAGACAAACTATGTATTTACTCCGTCTGACACAACTGTACAATATGTTATTGTTATCCTATTATTGGCCAGTAGTTTCGGTCTCAATGGACCATCATCAAGCTAATACTTACAAAAAAAACTTAAACATTCTGGTACATACAGTGCTAAAACGTCAATTTTATGTGATCCATTTACATTGATTAATAGTCTTCATAATTATTACCAGCTTTTAGATACTTTTGTATTATATGTACCAGCACTTTTAAGTTTTTTGTATATATTAGCTTAGTTATGGTTCATTGGAGCTGAAACTAGCAGCCAATAGTAGTGAAAAATAAAGTATTATGTAGTTGCGTCAGACGGAATACATGTATAGTTTGTTTGTTAATGTACTTAAATAATGTGTCCCTTGAAGCTCCTAACATTAGCAGCCTTATAAATTGAAAGTAATGATTGTGGCCACGCAACTGCACAAATAAGGAAATGCCGCCTATTATGGGGTGGCTTTATAAAAATTGCTGTTAAACTTAGTAAACTTAGGTAAAAGTCGAAAAAATTTTCAAAACACAAACATAAATTTATTTGATTAATGTAGAGACAGTTGCTACGCAAACATCGTAAATTATGAAAAGAAAAACGTGTGCAAAATTCGTTTCCTTAAAAGCTTCATATCCCCTAATTAGGCACACACGTGTTCCTAATTTGGGGAGGTGAATAATTTTCACAGAAAATACAAAAAATAGTTACAAAATACAAAAAAAATAGAAATACGAAGGATACAAACTAAGAACAAAACAGTGTTTATCCCTGACAAGGCTCACATACAAAATCTTCTTCCACACCAGCACACAGTGTGTGCGCCCAACTGAAACATTTCGCACATCGTATCTAGTCCTCTCCATTGTGGTCTGCAGAGAAACGACCAGTACAGAACACACAATCAGCATCTTGTTCCTCATCTCCTTCCATCGAATCTTCAGCGAAAGGAACAGCTAGGTCAGTGTCCGAATCTGATGGAGTGTCAGACGGAGTTGGATCTCGGCAAACTCTTCTCTTCCTTCTTTTTGAAGGACCAAGAAGAGCATTCGACGCAGGCCGATTGGTTTTGGATTTAGTGGCCTGTTTGATTTTCTTTTTCTGAGTTGCCTCAACAAATTTTTTTGTTAGGTGAACTCGTCATTTTCTTTGCTGTTCTACCACGAGGATTTGGCTTTAGGTTCAGGCTTGGCACAGAGCTGATATCTGATGATCGGAGAGCCTCAGCAAAAGTGAACGGCGAAAAATTAGCATAGCTGAATGATGGCTGATCGCTGGTCTTTACGAAGGCAGGATGGTTCACAGGAGCAGCAATTTTGTCCTCTGAGGACAGAGGGAAATCATACGGTCTGAAGATGTTCTTGTCACAAGGAAAGAGACCTGTAACCCGGAAGCCATTAGCCGCTATTTCGCCTGTTGAAGCTCGCTTTTACGCATTTCCGAATAGTTCGCCGATTTAGTGGAAAGTGACGACTCGCCCTGGGTGTGAACGGAGCCATTTTTCAATTTCTTGAGAGTAGAATATTTTCAGGGGCTCCATGAAAGCTTTATCCAAGGGTTCACTTTGTGACTGTTGTGAGGTTGGAGGCAAATTATGTCAACATGATTCTCTCGAGCTAAAGTAATTACCTCCAGGTTCCTTGTGTGTGGATAGTGCTCGTCCGGTACCTAGATAAGAGGATCTTTTTGTCAGCTATGTATATTTGATGAAATGAAGAAACCACTGGGTGAAAATCTGGCTCTGTATCCATCCCGGTGGTGTGCCATTCGTCAGTAATGGTCTCTCTTGGAAATACAAGTAACGGAGGAATGAAGTGTCCAGTTGGACTCATACAGTTGACGACTGTCACAACAGATCTCCGTTCTGCGGATTGAACACAAGATATCTGACGCTTGCCTTTCAGTCCTAATATTTTGGTGTGTTTGTGCGGTACAGTAGTGATGCCGGTTTAGTCGCAATTCTAAAGTCTTGCAGGATTGTGTGGAATGGTGTACTGTACGAGTACATAGCGGGTTCGTAGATTTAAAAAACTGAGCTACTGATTCAGGAATGAAACCCCTCGCTCTTGAGACTGAAGAACTTCAGAAGTTGTCACTGAAATTTCTTGATGACGACGTAGGAAATTTTTCAGCCATTTCCTTCCATTCTTTTCATTTCCCGTGAAAAATTTGTTTTTAATTCCGTTTCTTACAGCAATTTAGTAAGCGAGATACGTGATGTCTACCACTGTCAAGTCCCCAAAATTTTCTCCCCATCAAAAGACATTGCTCAGCCAGATCATTTTCTCCTTCACAAGGAAAATCTTGCTTCTTACCCAGTTTTGTTTTATTGCTTCATTTGAGCTTTCCTGCCGGTCTTTAACATAAATCTGTAGTGTTTAAGGGGTAAGTTGAAAACACTGGACGTTTTGTAGCTGCCCATTTCCTTGTTCCTCATAGCCTCAACAGCTACATTCATCCTTTCGGGGTCCCATTTTTTCCTTCATATGATCTATAATATTATATAACCTAGAAGGAATAATTCACAATGTACTGACTTCCTAATACGGGGAGCGGCATTTAGGCTCTTCAAACCTCCCCATAATAGGCGCAAACAGGTGCTCGAGAAAATGGGTGAATAAACACGAAGGACCTAAATTTGTACCTACGAAAAACAGCCTGGGTTTAAGATTACCCTTAACAGAGAACTGACACACAAAACTAATTCAGAAAAATAGCTTACCTTTAACTGCTCATGAATCACAGTTTAGCGATAAGCAAAAATTTCACGTCTCACCGAAACAAAGAAACCCACTCAGTACCGAAGTCTTGGGCAACTGACCGTTTGTAACGTGATTAAAATTAATAACCTAATCTGCTTAATGATTTACATTTTTAAGCAAAAAGCGCAGCACCCCTTAGTATGAAATAAAGCACCTAAATATAATACGCGATTTTCCGCTAAGTGTTAAACGGAATGGGGCAGAGTGCTGCTTGAGGAGATCATAATAATAGCACTGGCCAAAGTAGAGCTCGAGGGATTTGAGGTGCTCTCAATAATGACAGCATAGATTTGGTCTATAGAGAAATCTACTGTCATCATCTCTTAGCCTGTAGATGAAGTCAGATAAATAATGCGAAACAGTGGGTCGAAGCTCCATTCCTCATTGTTGATTGCCAAAGAAAATTTTACACTTTATTACCCAGACCAACACATATATTAACAATATTTTACATACCGTAAGCACTGCTACATGTTTCAATACATCTGCATCACCTTCAGGGAGTCTTAACCATGTGCTTTGCTAAAGGAATAAAAACCATTAGGGTTGCAAAAGCTAGCTGGTATAGCTCTGTCAGTATAATGACTGGGCCATCGGCTAAATAACCGACAAATCTCCACCGACTCCCAATAGATTAAATTTTTTTTTTCCCCCCAGATAACCCAACCGCCTGTGGATCCCACCCATCCTCCCGTTCAGTGGATCCTCTGGGATTTTCCCTTTAAACACTTTAAACGCCGAGTTAAATCCCATCTGCCATTTTCTGGCATTATTAGGAACTCACCATATTTTCCACGTTGGCACGACAAGGGTTAAATCATAGCAAATTTCATATGAGATACCTAAGATCAGAGTTAATAAGAACTGTCCCTTTAAATGACAGGTTTAATACAAAATCCACGGAGGTAGAAAGTGTTTACTGTGAGGTACGAAATGGTTCTACAAATAAGACAGATACATTTTCGTCC
>Ga0123354_10005972_pt1 | contig 17932 bp, 12 predicted proteins | sample TergutLab28metaG_2_FD_97872 | JGI IMG/M metagenome (GOLD analysis project Ga0123354, IMG submission 97872) | Labiotermes labralis P4 segment gut microbial communities from Petit-Saut dam, French Guiana - Lab288 P4 | ecosystem: Host-associated > Arthropoda: Insects > Digestive system > Gut ...
CCACATCCACACAGCCACTGAAAGCAGCCACATCCACACCGCCACTGCAAGTAGCCACATCCACACAACCAATGGAAGTAGTCACATTCACACATCCACTGACAGCAGCCACATCCACACAGCCGACAGCAGCCACATCCACACTGCCACATTCACACAGCCAATGAAAGTAGCCACATTCACACAGTCAATGAAAGTAGCCACATTCACACAGCCACTGAATGTAGCCACATCCACTGAAAGTAGCCACATTCACACAGCCACTGAATGTAGCCACATCCACACAGCCACTGACAGCAGCCACATCCACACAGCCACTGAAAGCAGCCACTCTACTGTGTACACCCCTCACCTTCAAGCAATTCCACTTTCTGATGCACAAGCAGCTGATCAATCATAGTAAGGTATTCCAAACCGGGCGGGACATTGGGATTGCCTTGCGGCATATTCATCCATCCACCTGTGGAACACCAACAAAGCCACCTACATTAATACTGTTAGCCTGTCACCGACCCTGCGGTCCCACAATCCACAGGACATAACGACTCATATCAACAGTACAGATCTTTCAGTGTTTCACTGCACAACAAAATTAACATAAAAAATTGCATACCAAAACCACTCCAATGTAGCCAACCTTGAATGAAAGAGATGGGGGGGTTTTATATATATATATATGCATTGATATGTTCAACAGTCTACTAAACTTAATAACTGCATTATTCATGCTGTAAAAATGATAAAAAGTTTCTGTCTTTGCCTAGGAACTGAGCCCCATTTGTACAGCCCACAGTCCATCACTATATTACCTGTGCTAACCCAGCTACACAGAATATATGTGTGTGTGTGTGTGTTAAACCTGCACTACCTGCTATGCATATGAACAAAACAAATACATATAATTCAATCCTCATTTTCAAACAATGGTAGCCCATTTGCTATAAAGTCACAGACAGACCATTTTCATATCCAGAAAAGCAGCCTATGGACCCAAATGTTCAGTTAAGCAGGGTGTAGCAACCACTTCTTGTTCTGAAAAATCCCACAAAAATTATAATAATGTAAGGAATTAAATATTAAACCCAAACAGAAATTCTGACAAATTAGTCAGTACTGGTTAATATATGGCCAATTGAGTCAGTACCGGCTAACATATGATCAACTGAGTCGGTACCGGCTAACATATGGCCAATTGAATCAGTACTGGCTAACATACAGCCAACTGAGTCAGTACCAGCTAACATATGATCAAATGAGCCAATAATTATTAACTTGCATTCTCTTATGATAACAGTGAAAGTGCCAGTTTACTAACAAAAGTAACAACTTTACACTACACAATCAAATTCAGCTGCTGACTCTCTAAATAAAAGACATCTGTTACAAAAACTGAAATGTAAATCATTATCACAGAAAACATACAAACAAAAATCAAACCTTTTTTCCTCATCAGTGAAAAACACAACATAATTAATGTCTGCCGATGAAGCCAACATAAATTCACAAGGAATCTGTATAATAAACTTTCTTGTTCTTTTCCACATTCTCTTGAATGATGGTGCTGGTATATAGTTGTGCTTGGAACACCCAACAATGTAACATACACGGTGCCCAAGTTTTGACAGGTATCTGCGAATGCTCTGTAACTTCCATGCTCCTCCCTCCTTTCTGTCTGCATGATCAACATTTTCATGCATTCTGTTTGCTTCAAAAATACGTCAATGACCATGTATTATCCCAATCCACTGTTTCACCTCTTTGACAGTTCACCGTCCAAGTGTTACAGATTTTTTTTATACAAAGTTCATGATCTACAGTGCCATTCAATCAGAACCTTAAATGGTCACAGCTCATGCCAACCTATGGAGAAATTAACAACAATGAAGTGTCACACACGTACTTAGTTAACAAGATATAACAGAACCTGAATGTTCAAACAACACTAACACAAACACCCTTAAAAGTGAGTCAATTCCAACAACCTCCCATTGTATAATCCAACCGTCATGTCACAGCTAAGAATGTCTGTCACAACCAGCTTTTCACTCTAGAGGCATGGTTCATTTTTGGTGATTTTTAATGTCTGTCTTGTGATGGGCAGACAAGCACTGCGACAAGTTCCTCTCCAAGTACTTTGGTTTTCACCAGTCGGTTCTCATTCCACCAATGATACACATTCATAATCATTCACTTACGGCTGAGACTGTACAGTCCAAAGAGTAAAAGCAACATAAAATGGACAACAAAGAGAAAGGTCACAGAAAAATATCTGAATGTAATTAAATAACATGTAAAAAACAACAAACTGTAATCAGAAATGAACAAAACTCTCACAAGTAAGAGGAAATGTTTAAAACAACTCTTAAGGTTAAAACTGAAATGATGCTGATTCCTAGCAATTATTCATATTAAAATGGGAAGGCAATATGTTTGCACAACTGAATCTTCAGAGACAAACATTTCTGAACTGTAATCGAGAGACACCAAAAACCAATGTGAGTGATAAAAAACTAATAAAAAGCTGACTGTAGCTCATAAAGTGATACAGAAGAAGTAGAATCATGTACAGTAAAGTGCAGAGTTAATTTAAGACATTTAATAACAAGACAGCCAAAATGCCCTTATCTGTACTTCCAACTGCTCAGAGTAGATACAAAGCCTCAAGACAACCCAAAAATAAATAACTGACATCTACCAAACTACCCTCCTCATAACAGAACCTGCTGCTTCAACAATGCCAACATCACAGCTTACCACTCCACATGACCTTACCAAGTTCAATTCAGTTATGTTAATACAAAACAGTTTCCATTCAGAAACAATGAACATCATGAGACTGTTTTGCTATCTCTCAATTGGCTGCTTTTCAACAGGTACCCCCTACCAAAATTTTGTGTGCACTCCTCAGGTTCTCAGTCATTAATGAGATCTAAGGTCCTCACTATATTAAGTATCAAAGTTAACATCTTTTGCGATCTGACGTCATGTAGTTCAGTACATGCGAACAGAGTTCTACAGAAAGCTGCTGACCACAGCATCTAACCTAATACAGGAGGTGGCATGATCCTCCGAACATGGCAACTTACATACCGAACTGCATGATGTCACATCCTAGAATACCAAGATTTTGGTCACAAGTTCCTCATTACGCACTCAGTAACATCCTGAATTTCACACTCACACAATCTGTATCTCTCACAGATTCAAATGAGTTCCTACGCAGTTTGCTCTAGGCATGTGCAATTACTGTTGCTGTATCAGGGAGAAACAGCATACATTGCAACACAAAACCAACTGCTAAATGTTTTATATAGAACATTTCCTTCATTATGAATTAACAATTTTCAACTGCCTCACTTGTCAGCATTTCCCCACACAAGACTATATTCCCACAAAATGAACCAGTGCCATTTTATCTGGTGTCTTTCATGAACAGCTAATTGAAGTTCGCCAGACAGCAAAGAAATTCTCTGCCTCTGAGGAACTTGAAGGTTCACCGTAAGTGTTCACACAAGTCTGTCCCTAGACTCCATTCTAAGTCAGTTGCATGGAGATCACCCTATGTACCTAAGATCCAAACTAATACAAAGCCCTGCGTACACCTTGATCTCACAAGTGCCTTCTTCACTTCAGATTTTTACACCACAATTTCCCCAGTTAACTCACGCATTCTACATATCCTGCCTACATCATCCTCACTCATTTGATCACGCATACCAGTCATATTTCTTACATTGGAATACAGCTTTTGGAACTTTTTACAGGTACTGTAATACATGTAGATATCACATTTAAACTATGATTTACAGCAGAAACACTATCATTTCCACTTCAATTTCCTTCTGGTTCTTACAAAAACTTACAAATGCTACCCTATTGTATAAAATTTTGCAACTAAGTATTTCCACCACACCATACTGTGTCCTTCCTTAAGTGTGCCTTTCTAACGAGACCAAAAGAATGGCTTTAAATCTCTTCACTGTGTTCCAGATAACAGGAAGCATATATTGGAACAAAGATAAATAAAGCAAGATAGCATCATTCACATCCCCATTCTCTATGCCTAATGACCTTTGTCTTATCTTAATTATTCTATTTACTTGTCTCCTACTATCTGCTTTACTAATTCATCGTTAACAACCCACAAACTAACTTGTATGAACACTTTCTCACAAAGTTCACACAGTAGTTATTCAGCTAAACAGTTCACCTCTACAGGGCTCTGATGACAGTCTGTTTCTTGACTCTGTCCACTATCTGAGGATTCCAAATAAAATACAATTATAGAAATTGGATATCTTTCTGTCCCCAGGTCAACAGCTGAGACACCAGTCACTGAGCTGTGTCCGCTATGTTCAGTTAATTTATAACACTGGAGTCCAGCTGAGTGGAAAAGAGCCCATCTTCTCACCTAAGAATTGAAACACTCATTTTTCTAAAATGGTTTGTTCTGTTCAGAATTCAAAGGCAATGAAATGAGCTCAGAAGCTCAGCCCTAATGAGAAATTATTTCGCTGCAAGTTTTTAAGTTTTCAAAACAGTGTAAATGAGGATTAAAATCTCCTGGGATTGCGTCACTGTGTGAGTGGTTCCTAGTGACTTGAAGGCACGTCACCTTCATCTTCAAGGGTTCACAAATCACGAAGACGGATGCTGAACCATGTTGGGAACCATTTACCCAACACGGCAGCTTCACATCATCCTAAATCATCACCAAACTGATATCCATATTACAGCAACTAAAGCTTGATGACACATGCACATAAAATTTCTCTAAGACCTGTATGAATACAACCCTCCTATCTACATGCAACTCTACAAAATGATCTCTTTCTTTGGGGGGTATCACCCCGCCCCCTACCACAAATATTTGTTTGAATACCATCATACACTTTATTTATTTGTATTGTTAATTTTATAATAATGCTGTAATCACTGACATTAAAATTACATGACAGTTGAAAATACTAACTTCACACCACCAAAACACTTTATCTAGTGGGCTCCGATCCCCCCTCTTCCCCCCCCCCAAAAAAAAAATCCTGGGTATGTTCCTGCACTCTTCTAATACAATTTAAAAATCAGAGCCCTAACACTTCACGAACAAATAATTCTTTCTTACATCATGAATTGGTGTGTTTAAATAGCCATCAATGTGCCTATATGTCACACTTCACTACAAGCCTCTAACCAGCCTGGCCACTACAAACAGTCTTATCACATGACACGGCTATCACTAATGCATTCCTGTTGTAAGGACAGCCCACTGGCTTCTACTAATAGACTAGATACAAGACCACCAATCACCCCTCAATTACTGTTAATGGCATGAGAAGTCACATGACCTCTGCCACACTGTACCCATTTGGTGTGAATGTTCACTACGGCTGACAGAACCTCACTGATGTAACTTGGCTCAAATGGCAATACGTGGGAGGTGCTAGTTCAAACACTGGCTGGGACATCAATTATACTTACTGAAGGCTCTCACAGTTGTCCTCTGCCCATCCAGGAAAATCCTGCAATAACATGTTAAGGCATACCAAGACCTCTTCCTATGCAAACAAATATTCACTGTCATCAATCATGCTATATAGACTGAGTTAACGGGTGTCATTAAATAAACTACAAAACCCCAATACAGACACGACTTTCTTTGCTCAGAATTTATAAATATATTTTACAGAAAAATGTAATAAATATAATGCAATAAGTATGTGAGAGTTGAGGATAATTTGATTAAATAATACCTGTAAAAGAACACATACATGTGTGCCAAGTGTCCATGAGGAGGGAGAAAAAAAGGAGACAATGAAGTGCAGAGCAAAACCTACAGGAAGAAGAAAAAATGAAAGAAAGGAGAAACAGATAAAGAGCTGAAGTGGAGAAACCACAAGATAACAAAGTTATTCACTTTGACATGCACATATTCTAATACCGGCAATATGAGAGGCAGCAGGTTCTTCCAAAATGATGACCTCTACCATACTACAGGGTGCAACATCCCAAAGCACAGTATCGTTCACTGTCACCAGTGTCAGAACCAAATATCTTACACACTCACATTCAGGGTGCACCAAAAACACCTGATGGTTTTGCAACAAAGGCAAAGGGGGAAAAACTTTATTAACATTAGCAAGTACATTCCATGTCCATCAGAATTCATCTGAATCATTACTGTTTGAATATGACACTTTGTAGGTGACCACTGTGGCGTTCAATATCGTCTTGCAGTCACAATGAAAAGGCTGTCATAAAATGTTACAGCATTTCCTTAGGAATCCCTTGAATACACTCCCAAATTCACTGTTTCAAGTCATCAGTATTGGCAAGAAATGTTCACATCAATATTTGCAGGACAAGTTTCAAGGACATTACTTTTGACATATCCTCAAAGGAGGTAGTCTGGTACTACAAGATCAGGTGAGCAGGCAGGCCAGGCGATGTCCCAAAATGGGATATGGGTCTGCCTGGAAACGACCACACTGCCACAGCGCAGTGCTGCACTGACCAGCTCTCCATCTCAACTACAATGCCAAACACTGCCATACATGACAACAGTCAGTGTGGGAGCACCACACAGCAGGCACGATGGTTTTCAAATCCCCAAAACTGCATGGCACTTTTGACACACATGTATTTCTATGGTTATTTAATGACACTGTCCGGTAGCTCCGACTATGCAGCATTAAATGATAGGGTAACCAGTTAAAAATGAACAGGGAGGTGGACATAGCCTAATTTGAGGTATTATCCTAGCATCTGCCAGCAGGAAATGAGGAAATCCACAGAACGTTATTGAAGATAGCTTATCTCTGGGCTGAGAGATAAACACAGAACCTACAAAATGTGCCAGAGTTCTACCCACTTGACTCCAATGTTTGGCAGGACATACCGTATATTCTCGAATCTAATCCGCACCCTTTTTACAGTTTCAGAGGGCTAAAAAATCAGATGCGGATTAGAATCACGTGCAGAATAGATTCGCAGTCGTGAGCTGGATTTTGGTAAAATGATAGAGCTGCTGTACGTGACATAAGAACAATACAATACAATAATTTATTATTTTATTTATTATTTATAATATTATATATTACACAATATTTATAATTTGTTATTCATCAGACTCGCCATCATCACTCATAACTGAATCGTTATCTGTCACCCAGTCACTATCATCTTTATCTTCACCATCGTCCTCCCATTGAATGTCATCTTCAGATCAGCTGTGGTGTGTTTGTACTGCTGGCAGTTAAATGGCCACTTCACACACGGCGCGTTAGTCGGATAATGGTTAAAGCATTGGTAACATCCAATATTATTCAATCAGTCTGCCTTGTAGGCAAGGGGCGGCTGAAGGAAAGGTGCGGATTAGAACCGCGAAACTAACTTATTTTCGTTTAAGAAATCGGCAAAAACTAGTGCAGATTAGATTCGGGTGCGGATTTTATTCAAGAATATATGGTATTACCTACATAACAGATAAAATTTAAATGGAACACCTCCTGACCACAAATACAGTACTCTGCCACTGCACCAATCTGCAGCAAAAAAAAATGTCACTAACATTAACCACACGTACTACCTACTCTAAGGTTCAAAAACTGTACATTTTGTTCACAGATTGTATTTAAGGGCATCATATGACTCTCAGAATAAAATGCATTTACGTATTTCCCTAAATAACATCATCCTGATCTTTGTGATTGAGACCTGTGAGGCAGGTACTCAATTTTTAAATAATTCAAGCTCCAAAAGCACAAAACCTGTCCCGTTTCACTTCCCAATTTAAATTTCATGTCTGAATGCATATTAAAAGCAGCAGCTGTTACACAATTATTAAAGAACTGATACTAAGAGAATATGTGGCAGCAAACTCTGTATATCATACAAACTACATGGGCAATATCACAGCTAATCACTGTAGATGATTGAACTTTAAACAAATCATTAAACTGAATGAAAATGAGAAACAAGGAACAGAGTGGCTAGAAAGTGTGTCGCTGAAACTCCTCAGAGCCAATGAACCTGCCAGAGAAATCACTTTAGTTCAGGTTACGTAACCTTATCAGTTTAGGTGGGATACACATAAACACAAAAACAAGAGTTGAAGATAAGATACCAGAAGGTCACAACACTATGCAGAGTTATGCTCCAGCAAGATAGGAATGTTTCCTATTCTACACAAAAAGAAGGAACTTTAATTTCAGTACACAAGCAGTGATATTGTGAATACAAGTCACTGACTGATGGCCTATATAAACAAGATCAGCAGCAGTTCAATGAGTAGGGGTACATGTACACCATGTACATGAGGCCCATAAAGGGGAACATAGGATATATTTCACACATTTTCACAAACAGGTTGAAAGGACCCAGCAGTCAAATCTCTCCATATCCTCTCCACATGAAGACAGCAACAGAACCCAATTCCAAAACGCAGTAATTGTACCAAACACAGCCTTAAACACTGTGTCATGCCATCACAAAATATCTTTAAACTTGGTTCATCATTACATAATGTCTTTAGCAATTTTAATTGTGAACGAATTTGACTATAAATATGCATGCATCACCAAAAATTAGGATCACAAGGTACCAATATGCTTTGACCACAGTGGGTACACTGTTACGTCTTGGCCACGGTGGGCACACCAACACGTTTGGCCACAGTTTGCACACCAATATGTTTTGGCCACAGTGTGCACACTAATAAGGTTTGGCCACTTGTGTAGACCAATATATTTTGGCCATAGTGAGCACACCATTAAGTATTTACCACAGTGTGTACACCAATATGATTTGGCCACAGTGGGCACACCAACACGTTTGGCCACAGTTTGCACACCAATATGTTTTGGCCACAGTGTGCACACTAATAAGGTTTGGCCACTTGTGTAGACCAATACATTTTGGCCATAGTGAGCACACCATTAAGTATTGACCACAGTGTGTACACCAATATGATTTGGCTGCAGTGGGCTCACCAAAACATTTTGGCCACAGTCTGCAAACCAATATGTATTGGCCAAAGTGGGCACACAACTATGTCTTGGCCACAGTGTGCACACCAATATGGTTTGGACAAAGTGGGCTCACCAACACATTTTGGCGTCAGCTTGCACACCAATATGTATTGGCCACAGTGTACACACCATTAAGAATTGGCCAGTGGGCACACCACTGTGTGTTGGCCTGTACACACACCAACACAGTTTGATGACAGTCAGCACAACACCAGTAACAAAATTTGTAATGAACAGGCATAACATAATTTCTCAACTCTATCACTTTTAGCCCTCATTCAAACAGACCACAATCTCACATGTACCACAGTTTCACAAAATAAAGTTACTGTACTGACATAAGTAATGAACTCCAGTCTCTAGTTTTTCTTATTGAAGTTCAATAGTAAATTATAATAAGAGAATATGGGAAAAAATAACACACAGTATTAAGAAAGGAGATACAGCCTGTTATGTCTATACAGGATAAATGGCCTCTATATTTATTAACAAATATATTAAAAGACAAATTAATATGATATTGACAAGGCTTGTAGTGACCAATGCAAGTGAAACATGGGCATGATCTGTACAGGACACAATTTATTAGTTTTCGCAAGGCAAACATTAAGGAAGACACTTCGTTCAATTTAGAGTAAGAAGGAATGCAGAATAAGAAATAATAAATTGCAGAAGTTGATAGAAGGAGAAGATATTGTTAAATATATAAAAGCACAAAGAATAAACCCACATAGGGTTGTTGTGTCAGGAGGAGGAGGAGGAGGGGGAGGAAGAGGAGGAGGAGGAAGGGGAGGAGGAAGAGAAGAAAAGGGAGAGGGGGTGGAGGAGGAGAAGAGGGACATGGAGGAAGAGGGGGAAGAAGAGGAGGGGAGGAGAATCAGGAGGAGAAGAAGAAAAGAAGAATAAAAGAAGGAGGAGGAGGAGGAGAAGACGGAGAAGGAGAAGAGGGAGGAGGAGGATAAGAAGTAATGAACTACAATCCATGAAACAAAACATCCTAGAAGAGACAATGTATTTTTTTCTTATGAGAGTACACAGTAGACGAAAGCTAGGTATTATGCGAATTTAACGTACACATATTACACTGCTAATCCATAAACATCTCCCTGAGTATTGATCAAAAGAAGCTGGTCATTTATTAACTATTACGTGTGTGCCATGGTGGTGTTTCTCTGTATGTAAGAAATTAAAATTTATCCATGTTACTTCTATGTGGAGGAGAAGTTAAGTATTACATATTCTCAGTGTGTGTCTGTAGCCTTGGCTGCACACAATGCATAGCACATGCACCATGTTATATTGTCATCTGTGGCCTGTTCGGCTCTACAAAATTTTTCCACATTATCTCACAAATGGCACAATTTTCATAAAAAGTTAATAAACATAAAATGTGTGTTTTGATCTTCTCTACAACTCTGTCTGACACAATTTCATTCTAAGAAGAATTCAACAAGATATCATAAATGTACTCGTGTCTTCATGTCAATTACCCATAGTTCTTGTCAGATATTAATGAAACATGCATTTTCTCAACATATATTCAAAAAACACTCAAATACCAAGTTTCATGAAAACTGTCCAGAGATGTTCCACGTGGACAAAGACAGACAGGCATTAAGAAGCTAACAGTTGCTTTTCACAATTTTGCAAACGTGCCTAAGAGCTGATTCTGATGATTCAAATAATGACCAAATATTCCACCAAAATGCTTGTACAGTGATGTAACAGCCATGGCTGACAAACATATATTCGAAAGAGCTCTCTATAACATGCCTGGTGGGAAACAGAGAAGCCGGAAACAGAAGCGTTACACTTTCATACAGTACATGCTAGCTTCTCTGTTGGAACAAGCAAGAAGTTAAACAGCACTAGGAGACACACACATAACACCATGCTTTCAGTCACTCAGGACAGCAATCACAATGTACGTAGCACAACTGAACATTCCGTCCAAGCAAACTTGTAAGACCTAAGGTTGGAAGCACAGGCCCATTACTGAACAAAAAGGAATGAGCTTTGGGCTGCTTAGTGACGCATGTTCAATTGTATAAATTCTGTATCACCAAACTGTAGTACCGACGACGTAAACATGACTTGGAAATGTATAATCATTGCCAGATGTAAGGTACTATCCAAGAAGTTTCACGGAAGGCCAGAATAAAACCACAAAATGTGACTCAGAACAACTAGTCATTCAACACTAGCTCTTCTGAACTAACAAAAGTAGTGACCTTCCAATGGTGATGTCTAGTACCGTGTCCAAGTAACAACATTTGAAACAAATTTTTAAATTTACATTAATTTAAGTTATTGTGTTTATTTTTTGTCAAAAAATTTAAAAATTTATCAATCTTCATGGTCTTACTTCTCTGTTTTGTCTGATACAAGCACATTTCTCACTGGGAAACAAATACCTATCTGTATACATGGACATCTTGACATGGAGGCAAATGGGGGCTTGGATGTAAACTTCTTGACAAAGTGTACAAGCCCACCATACCTATTTGACATATGCTTAGGTGGTTCTCAGAACCATCCCAAATGTATGGCAAACAGCACAATATCAAACCATGACCGCAACTGATTGTGTATTGCAAAACTAGAGTCACTTACTGTACTCACTAAGCTGCCATGGTTCCTATATTACTGCATGATTATACACAATAATGATGATGATGATGATGATGATGATAGTGGTGGTGATAAAAATCATCAGATCAGACATCCATATCTTCTAATAGTTCCACAACTAAAAAAACCACGCTACAATGAGTCTACAGTGTCATCCATGCACTACCAGTCTTCTGGACTTAGTGATAGCAGTTGATCATCACACTCCAAATATATTGGTCAATGTTATCTGAGGCATTTCTCTTCCACCCATCTAGATATCATTATACTGACATATTTCTGTTATTTACATCCATGGTAGAACAGTTGAGATAGGTAAGTCACTACAGTGACAAAGAACACAGGCTGGATGACTCAGAAATTGGAATTTGGCAGTGTCTGACATTTTCTCTTCTATGCACCTGTCCATCACCAACTAGTCTCAAGGTAAATGTATGGAGCTACACACCCATTCTGTCATATGTGATCGAGGCACAGTGCGTAATTAAGCACAGAGACTTCACTTTTTTAATGACAGCAGCCAGAACGAAACCCAAAGTACTTCTGATACCCAGTTCATACACCATCCGAATGACAGAAGTTCAGCATCCATTTGATTCAAGGCTGAACTCTGACTGCTGCTCATCATGTAACAAATAAAACTGTCACAAGTTGAGACCAGATCACCTGAGCCAATTTCCAAAGCACACCTTACAACATACCTCAGACAGTGCCCAAGATAAGTGGTGTAATGTCTGAACTAGCTAAACAAAATCTGGACATCACCAGGTGAAAGCAACGTTAAAATGAAATTATGTTATATCCTAAACATCATCCAACCAATGATGTGTAAATACCATGCTACATTTCCATTCACTAGATACACAATCAATACCCTTGAAACCAGTCTGTATTCTACACAACTGCATTTCCTACAAAACAATCAGAAACCACACCAACTCCAACATACCTTAAAATGAAGGTTTAGTAAAAAACATTACCCCAAAAGTATCCCTATCCAACTAAGCTAATTTATTTAACATTATCAAGGTCAGATTTGTCAGTACGCAGTCATTCCATGTTGGATTTGCAATGTAAATGCGTAGCAGCTAATGGACATCCCATTTCTATGACATGCTATCTAACAGTCCTGTATTTTAACAAAGTGCAGCACTTAGTTGCGTGGGGCCCACTGACAGTAACATAACTTCATTAAGTAGAGTTCCAATCTTAATTCAGCTTAACCCTCACAGCCACACATGATGCTCAGTAATTTGTCTGTAACACCATTCTCAGGTGGGACCGTTTCCCAATCCCTAACTGTATGCAAATTCAAGAGACAGCATCCTGTCAACTGTTTCACTTGGCATCTGTAACAGCTCTTGGTGGTCAAAAACAACACCTAATTAAGCTACACATTTTGGCTCATAATTAAGCCATCTGCAGGTTGTACAAGACTTCATGAAGAGAAAATGTACACATGTGTACATCATAGTACTCAAAATTCAAACCTCAATATTTGTCACAGTTTCTAGAATCATAAGTAAATATGATAAAAGTTTGAAAGAAATGTGGGTCAGTTATGTTGGCTCATCACTTTCTGGTGACAGCAGCTGTGAGCCATGCAAATTAAAATACGAGGACAGGTTGATAAGTTTTGCCTCCACTTAAATAGAAAATGAATGGGGAAAGATATTTTAATGAAATAAAAAAAGAAATCTGCCTACATAAATTATTTTCAATGCTGCATATTTATTTTCCTACAAAATCACCATGCACTTCAATACACTTCCACCAACGCTGCACTAGCTTTTGCCGCCCTTAAAAAAACTAGTGTTTTGTTTTTGAAACCATTTCCTCACTGCAGACTTCACCTTACCCAGCGTCTTACTGTACTCACATCTACACACTGATCACCATAAACGGCTTGCATTCATCTGTGAATTTCAATTGGAGGAACTTTTTACGCGATTAATAATTCAATAACAGCACACTGTTTTAACCGCATGTCTGAAAACTCTTCCATTTCGATGTGCACTGGGTCAGGACTGAAAGCATCTGTGTGTTCAGGGTGAAGTATGATAGAAGAGGGATACCATGCAACTACAAAGAACTAGTTTTATCCAGATATGTCTACTGTAAATAAAAATATTATAGTGGAGGCAAAACTTATCAGCCCACCTGCATACATTACAACCACCCTGAAGTTACTGTAACATGTTCCATCCTCTGTGCATTGATCAGAACCACAATATATAAATAACCAACAAAATGCACTTCAATGTTTATGATGTATTTTATTTACTATGTCCTCACCAACATGTTTTGGCTGCTATTCCGGCCATCTTCAGGGCGTTATTATTACAAGAATACAGAAATACAATTGTGGTTAGCTGTGTCGCTGTCACTCTATAACAATTAAAAATTATTATAATTCCAGTTAAAATTATATAATACAAATATAGGTTAAAAATGGGTAATGATTAAAACTGGGCTCCAACTCGTATACCATACCATCTAGACACTGCAGTAAAACTCAACACGTCACTACACCAAACATCACTCTGCACTGACTGAACAATTTTATCTCCCAAGATTTCAATCATTACCCATTTTTAACCTATATTTATATTATTTAAATAATTTTAACTGAAATTATAATAATTTTTAATTGTTACAAAGTAACAGTGACACAGCTAACCACATTAGTACCATTGTATTGTTGTTATAATAACATCAACCTGAAGAAGGCTAGTTAGTGGCCGTAACACGATGATGAGAAAATTGTGAATAAAATACATCATAAACAATGAAGTGCAGAATGTTGGTTATTTATATATTATGGATGTGATGTGATGTTATGATATTCAACTTATGATTATATTACATAATGCATAGGTGCATTAGTACCAAAAGGGCTCGAACCCAGTTACTATTCTATTCTGTTCTATTCACGGACATTTATCGGTATCCTTGTAATAGCTACCTAGTTCTTTAAGCACAGGATTCCCAAATAAAGCTCTCTTCTGCATGTTGCTGCCCAGAAATGATATTACAGTATTCCCAATGGCCTCTGTTCATTTCATCAGTACACACTGTTCTTCCATAGTCACAACATAACCGCAACCGAGCACACATTTCTTACAGTTTCAGGCACAAAAATACATAAAAATGAAAAGTTTCCATGACGTTGTGCTACATAAGTAAGACAATTTACAGTGTTCTTGGAAAATATGGTAGTATGTCAGTGAAGACTTTGGAATTATCAGTGACATGCGAAGTGCACACAGTGTGCCACACACATTCCTTTACATATTAGTCTAACATGCAAGTATGAGGAAAAAGAGTACATCTAAAAGCCATTTACTGTAAAATCGGCGGCAAACTACAGCAGGCAAAGTACATCAAGGTTGCACACCCTGAGTGTCAACTCACACTTTTCATACTGAACATAAAAATGCTGGCATTTGTATTTCATCTTCATAAGACAATGGGCCTACCTCAGTTTTACAAACTGACTCCATCCATCCACTTACATGAAATCTGCACTGACTATACTCTCAAGAGAGCGAACAACATGTACGTTTCTCACAAGATTTTACTTCATCTCTGGGAAAAATTTCCTATACTTTATGTGTTACTAATCATAAAAATTTATTGCAAAATAATAATCTCCTGAAATGCAATGACAATTGGTTTCACAGACATGTACCACTGTTTCTGAGGAATGGGCTGCCACCATCTTCAGGGTTAACAACATGGGTGTTCCACACTGATGGAGGAGGCAGCAGCTTCCTCCAAAACCTCTGGTACATGGCTACCACATTATGTGGCACCACATCCCAGAATACTGCAATCTTGATGTTGTAGCAGTCTACTGTACTACCAAAGAGACCTGCTGATGTCACTGCTTACCATCTACTGTAATGGCAGAGATGGGAGAAGGGGGGTGGGGGTAACTACTATGGTATGCTACACCATTTCACATCAAAAGTCAAATTACCATGTACCTGGTTGCGGCTGATATGGCGTCATTATTGCAGAGCTATAGCCATATCCTAAATAAGACAGAAAACACCCACTAACACAAACAAGTAGTAAAAGCACTTTTCATAGAATGGTGTATTACAGGCCAGTCCAACTTATCATCACTTTTAAAAATCCCAATTTCAACAAACTAAGTTACAGTTACTCATACATTATCGCTATTCAAAATATGTTGCATGTTACCTTATCTTCCTCCTACTTAAAAACTTACTTTTAAAAAAGATGCCAAATGTTCTGCAAGCCCCTGCCAAGAATTACACTCTACTGATCGAAGACGAAGTAGTCCCTGGACCTGGCTATGATTGTACTCAAAGCTTCCCCACCTCTGTCTATTGCAGCACAAAGTGTGACTACAGTGGCTTAAAATTCCCAAAATGACTTCACTGCAAATGTTCCTGTACATTACAGCTTCATGAAAAGGACCGCCCTCAGAGCAGTCTCCTTTATCAGACACACAATTCGCCAAGCAGTGCTGCCACTGCTGGAAACACTCGCAGAACTCCTCTACCAAAATAACCTTCAGAGCTGCCGTCAAATTTTTTCAAACATCCCTGATGTGCTGAAATCTTTGTTCATTCAAAGTGGACTTTCCAATTCTGGAAACATAAAAAATTCACTGCAATCCAAATCTACAAAGGGGCAGCGTTCTAGTCTAACAATACATTACTGGTCAATTATATGCCATAAACGCCTTGACAGGAGGTGCTTGACGATCAGGAGCTTAGTTATGATGCATAAACCAATCATTTGGCAAAAGCTTAAACTTTTTTCAACGCACAGCTTCACTTCACCTCATTAATATTTTGATATCACGAGCCTGGTTGACTGCTGACTTCATCTGAACAACAATCTTCTGTGCTTTTTCAACATATCATCTGAGCCGTGCACTCGTGGATGACCATTTCTTGCAGTATTTTCTGCATTCTCTGAAACCTCTCTCAACCATTTATGCTACACAAAAACACCTTATTTCTCCAGCTTCTCTGCCACATACTTCAAAGAGCACTGCACATCTTTTAATTATACCAATCAAATGCACAATTTCTTACAAGTACATACATTTGATAAGTTTTTCTTACATATTTTGGTACCCATGTTTCTTCAGGCAAAACAACACGCCAGTTTCTTAAAGGCAAACTGCCATAAGAAGCTGTTGACTATGGGTTCCTTTTTCTGTATCAACTTTGTCCTAGACATAGATACAATATAAAGGTACAACTGTACAGATTTTAAAAGCCTTTCCTACTTACTCCATAGTTAAAAGCAAGTAAAACATGCTACTGTAGTGTACACATTATGTGCTTACTGCAAGATTACAGCTGATTACAATGCAGGACACATCACACATGTAGGCCAACGGGTCTTCATATCCACCACTCTTTACTGGACCTAATCCCACTTGGATAGCAATACATACTGCTGAATGAATATACATTGCCACACCAACAGAAGCATCCACAATAAACACCATTAGCATAAGCCACTGTATACATATGGTACCTAATGATGATAAAAGGTCTAATCCTACAGCAACCACAACAATACGTACAGCACAGTAGCAACTAATTTACGAGCCAGGTTAGCTCAGTCGGTATAGCGACTTGCTATGGGCTGGACAGTCTGGGGATCGAATCCCGTTGGGGGGCGAGATTTTCCACACCCGTCCAGACTGGCCCTGGGGCCCACCCAGCCTCCTATACAATGGGTACCGGGTCTTTCCCGGGAGTAAAACAACCAGGGTGTGGTACTGACCACCCACCCCCATCTAGCAAATATGTTAAAAAATAAGTACAGGTATATATCTACTCCCCCTCTGGGCCTTCCAGGCCTGTTCTAGGATGAACTTTACCTTTACCTTTACAGTAGTACCTTTTACATGCTTCTAACCATGTAGTAACTACAAAAGCTTTTAAAATCTGTACAGTTGTACCTTTTATATCATATCTGTATTAACGACAAAGCCGATGAAGAAAAAAGAACCCAAAGGCATTAGTTTCGCATGACAGTTTGCTTTTAAGAAATTGCAGTGCTCTGCCTGAATATGGTACATGGGTACCGAAACATGCAAGAGAAACTTATCTAGCGAATGTACTAATTAGAAATTGTTCATTCAGTTGGTATAATTAAAAGGCGTATACTAACATAAGAATGCATGGAATAGAAAACGTTAAAAAAAAAAAAAAAAGGGGTTCATACTTCTTTCTTTCCTTATACACCTTCTCTTTTTTATACATAATACATATTTTTTC
>Ga0123354_10005973_pt1 | contig 17931 bp, 17 predicted proteins | sample TergutLab28metaG_2_FD_97872 | JGI IMG/M metagenome (GOLD analysis project Ga0123354, IMG submission 97872) | Labiotermes labralis P4 segment gut microbial communities from Petit-Saut dam, French Guiana - Lab288 P4 | ecosystem: Host-associated > Arthropoda: Insects > Digestive system > Gut ...
AGTCCCAGTCGCCCCTATTATTACTGGTATCACCTTTGTTTTTACATTCCACATGCGCTGTATTTCTATTGTAAGGTCTTTATATTTTAGAATCTTCTCGGCTTCTTTGTTAATCACATTTCTGTCTCCTGAGATTGCAACGTCTATTAACATACATGTTCCCTTTTCATTATCATGGATTATAATGTCTGGTTTGTTGTTGGGGATGGTTCTGTCAGTTTGCGCAATATGGTTACCTTACCTCCTTGACTTGTTTCTACTGATTTTGGTATATGTTCATACCAGTTTATTATTATTGTTGTTGTTGTTGTTGTTATTATTATTATTATTATTATTATTATTATTGACACTTTTATATTTGAAACAAGCCATGTTTCTGATGTATGTAGTGTTGCAGCGATTCTGTAGTTACAATTTAGGGTACATGTAATGTTGTTTCCCGTATTGAATGTTTTGTACATCCTTGATTTTGTGCTTTCCCAGTGTGTTTTTTGGGTATTTGCTGAATGATATTGAGATGGTTCCAGTTGCCCATATTATAACTGGTATCAATTTTTTTTTACATTCAACATGTGCTGTGTTTCTATTGTAAGGTCGTCTTCGTCATTGTTGTCATCATCGTCATCATCATAATTGATTGATTGATTAGTCGATCAATCAATCAATCAAAACCACGTTCTGTTGCTACTATATGGTGAGGTAAATTCAGTCAAAAACACAACTATAAATATATGGCTAAATGATGGTGTTTATTGGCAATGGAAAACTACATGTTTCGGCCTATAGCAGCCATCTTCAGGTTTTGACAACTTTCCTGCTGAAAGAGTTTTATATAATATGCCTAAACCGCTTGGTGATGTTGAGATCTCATCATCATTTTACGTGGTTTTATTAAGCTAAATGTGGTGGGATGTCTATTGGATTAATGAATTTGTAGGTACCTGGGTGTTGATCACAGTTTCCTCCTAACCCTACACCTACCCAACCGGAAAGATCCACACCCAGCTACCTACAAATTCATTGGCCCAATAGACATCCCACCATATTTAGCTTAACTAACAAAAGTACGTAAAATGATGATGAGATCTCAACATCGCCACGCGGTTTAGGCATATTATATAAAACTCTTTCAGCAAGAAAGTTGTCAAAAACCTGAAGATGGCCGCTATAGGCCGAAACATGTAGTTTTCAATTGCTAATAAACACCATCATTTAGCCATATATTCATAGTTGTGTTTTTGACTGAATTTACCTCACCATATAGTTTAAACACACAACGGGGATGGCACACCTCAGAATTCTCTTGCTACAATCGAGCATAACATGCAAAGAAATTGAACAAGTGTTTCTGGCATGTCCAATATGTTGAAAATGTCAGATAAAGGTTGGGATATTACTGAAAACATTATTATTGAAGCATTTTGACCTTTTACAGGATCTCACAGCAATTGGCATAAAGAAACCAAACCACAGAAAGAAGCTGAAGGCCGAGATTGCTCAGCTTAACATTGCAGATGGTCTCCCAGAGTACATTCCTGTGAGTACAGTTTTATTGTTTATAATATTCGGGAGATGGAACCAGGACTGTATATTTGGCACAGCACCTAGGCTATGGCATGGATGGTTTGTGGTCCGAATATTATTATTGTCCCCAGTGACATTTCTTTTGGCGCCTGTAAGGTATGGTTTATAATAATTCTTAAAAGATATGCAATGTAAATCACTAAAAAAATTTGTTACTAAATATTTAAACAATCTTCCTAAAATGTTTGCGTTGATTTTAATCACTCTATGTTATAATTTATTATTGGTGAAACAAAGTAAGATGTAAATAAAAGTATAAAATTGACAAAGGGCAACAAAAATTAACACTTCTTTCCCTTCTTCTTCGTCAGTAGGGCCCGTGGCTAATGCCACAGATGTACTGCAGCCTAGTAGGCTTATTGTACTCACCCTATCCCCCCCCACCTGTTTGGACATTCCCACATTCGCCACCAGGTACCCCCACGTCCACAACGATGCGAGAGATCCTAGTAGTGAAAGGTGGAACTGTGTGGGCGAGAATTAACTGGTAATTTTGCCTGAGATTGCGACTTCCACGTCAATTCAGGGATCTTTTACATGCCGCAAATCTGTGACATGGGACCCCACGGCTTTACTTCCCTTCCGAAGGAAGGCGTGCTGAGGATTTTTTCGCCCTGAAAAATCCTGATGGCTTCGGCCGGGTTTGAACCCGCGATCTTGGGTACTTAAAGGCAGCACGCTACCGCTAGACCATCGAAGCCGCTTTTCTTTCCCTTACTTACACACATATTAGTGGTTCCCTCTTAGTGTCATAAAGTTGTTAATTTTGTCACTTGTGAAGTACTAGTTACAACTAACAGTTAATTTCTAAGAGTGTCACATTTAAAATAATTTGGAAGCATCCTTGTTTCCCCCGACAGGTATCCTAGAAATGCTTCCAAGTATTTTGTTCCCTCTCTTTCTCTCTAATAATTTTTACAATAACAACAAAAGTATATAGGATTATAATATTTAACATTTCACCCCAGAGCAAGCCTTGACAGCCCAGAGGGGGAGTAGAGGTATAGCTCTACACTTTTCTTAACCTTGGTGCTAAATGGGGATGGGTGAACACCACATCCAGGCTGTTTTACCCCTGGAAAAGAGACACAGTACCCATTTTACAGGAGGCTGGGTGGGCCCCAGGTCCGATATTAATGAGTGTGGAAAATCTCATCACCACTGGGACCATCCAGCCTGTGGTGAGTTGCTATACCAACTATGCTACCCTGGCCCATGGGTACAATATTTAGGTTAATATTTTTTTTATGTTCTTCTTGAGATGTGATGTAGTAACAGCCTCATCTGCTTCCCTGTTTTCCTTCATATCACATTCCACAAGGCTTCTTTAATTATAATATACAATATAGTAATTATTGTGTGTAATAATAAATGACAGAAATGAAATACTACTCCCCAGCTGGCAGAAGGAATCATGGCAGACCTTTGGAGAGACTTATGGATACATGAGACCGGAACGGGTCAACAAGTGGCCCAACTCCATGAAAGATATATGATGATGATTATGATTAATGACAGAGAAGGTCTTCTAAACTTTATTTGCTGCTTGAATTCCCCATGAGCAAGTCATAAGTATTTCTTGAAACATTATCTGAAATTTGGGCACTTTCCCTCAAAAAGATTTGCCAGGCCTGTCTGAAACCAGAATAGTTTAAAAAGTCACAAAATATATATATGTAAAATATGGTCACACAACAACAGTTGCTAAATGTATGGTTTGCCTTGCAAAGAAAAAAGTGAAAAACCTGAAGATGGCGCGTGGAAGGGCCGAAACATGTCGTGACAGAAGCTGTGTAAGAACATTTTAGTAACCAAAACATTAAACAAGCTGTGTTTGACTATATTTTGTGATTCTATACAACACAACAGGGATGTCTCACCTGAAAGTTAATTAAAATAATATTGTTTTTAAGGGCACCAAATTAGCCTGCCTGGGACACCTACATGTCTGGGGCTAGCCCTGCGCACAGTACACATGTACACGTATTCTTAGAATTTTATTATGCCTAAAGAATGTGGCTGTATGCTTGCTCACTTTTGGAGAGATTTTCAAAAATTTTGATTTTGATATCTTGTTATTCAGGGCTCCATGGAGGAATGGCTGCGTCTGCTACGGCTGGAGGAATACGGCCCTGCACTTCACCAGCAGGGCTACCAGACCGTGGAAGATGTTACACAGCTTACATGGGAAGACCTGGAAGATATTGGCATTGTTAAGCTGGGTCATCAGAAGAAGATACTGCTAGCCATCAAGAGAGTGAAGGATGTACGTGCTGGCAAGAGGTTTCCCCTGCAGCTGGGTGCGGACATCGTACTCACTAATCTTTCGCAACATACGGTACAAACGCAGGTGTGCTGCTGCCTCAGTTTGTAGCAGTAGTTGGGAAAACTGTGTAGAATAGTTGAGTAGTTTCTGTCCCATCTGTTAGCAGCCACCAGAACTTGTTGGGTGATGTGCCGTACATAAAGAAACATGCTTATTGCATTTGAACAAAAAAAATCACATAAGCCTTCAGGTTTTCAGGGCTAGAAGCATGCAGATGGCAGTTTTCTGGGTTTTGACACCAGGTAGTGTTGTAGGTTGCAGAGGAACATGCTGTCTTTTTCTTGAATGTTGAAGGAACTGTGTCAAAGTTCACAATGGAGTGACTACATTTCTGAGACATACTTTAAATGCATGATATTTGGGGCACTAGCTGTGCTGCTGTCCTCAAGTAAAAGTATCATGAAAATTATTCTTTTGGGGGCCATTGGACCAAGCTGATGGATGCACCAAAATGCAGTGTATAATATTATCTTTATCTTATGGCATATAGAGCCAGGTCCAGAAATGCTGTAGATACTGAATGTGCGTCGCACAGTGAGATTTTTCAATGTACTATTCTATTAACCAATCAGGTGTCACATACTTTTACAGAATCATGAGGAACACACATTGTGCCCCCAAATTAGAGGGCAGATGTCGTTTTTGCAGTTGTGTGAATATTGTGAAATTCTGTAACTTGAACCCTTTTCGTCTGTTAATGGGCATGTCATAAGTGGAGACTTGTTCCTATGGTACATTTTGTGATATCATTGTTTAAACAGGACTACACTTTGTACCAATCAGAAATAACAGTGGCTATACAAATATAAACTTAGGAACTTGGATATTAATGGCAACTTTCCAGACATCATAAATAAGGACAGTATGCTACACAATCTAAAATAAAATGGCAATAGTGCCCTACCAGCCTCTCCCTTGCATCAGTAGTGCTTGCACATTGGATACTCAGTGGCCAGGTTCCATATCCTGCACTCACTGATGCGTGGACACATGTGATCTGAATGTGTAGCAGTTAACTATTTCTCCAAAGAGAGTTTAGTTTTGGGCTTAATTTGTTTTGCATTTTGTGAAAAAACGTAAGTACCAGTGCCCCCTAACTTATGCAGTTTCAGACTCGCACATTAAAAAAATGGAAAGCATCCTGAGTTTTCCCTTGTTGGAATGAAAGCACAACGAGGCAAAGGTGGGACAGAAGAATACAGCTGGGCAATAACGTAGGTGGTAGGGTTGTCATACTCTGGTGAGTGAGTCTCCATTGTGTTGGGGTTTGGTTTTTCAGCTGGACTCACAGGTATACACATATGCATTTGACCATATGTATACACTCGGTTCTGACTTGTACAAAAGTTGACTTGCTCTGGTTCTTGCAGAACGTAACTGCTCCGTAAGTCAGGGAGTGTCTGTAGTCTTAAATTCATGATCTTGGTTCATACAGTGACTTTTGTGGTGAAGTTTTATCATTTCTGTAAGGATAAAATTTTGTGCTGTGAATATCCTTAACACAGGGGTGCAATGAAAAGCGTCGGTTTGTTCCTCACAGAGAACACAGCTTTTTTCTGTTGTAACGACCAGTCAGTTAATGGTGTATAGGTAAATAATTAGTATTCTGAATGAAGGCATTACAATGTGCTCGTAATTCAATTAACGTTACACAGTATACATCAGCACAATCTTTTTTATTCTTAAGCAAGGCTACGTGTTTTGACTAAAAGCTAGTCATCTTCAGGCCCTTACAACATTTTTGTTACCAGGTGCTTTGGCCACTTTGGGATCCCATAGTGTTTACAGTTGTGGAATACATCTAGTTAAAACTTTCTAAAAAGGTTTTGATTTTTTTTTTTTTAGAAAGTTTTAACCAGATGTATTCCACAATTATAAACACTATGGGATCCCAAAGTGGGCAAAGCATCTGGTAACGAAAATTTTGTAAGGGCCTGAAGATGACTAACTTTTAGTCGAAACATGTAGCCTTGCTTAAGAATAAAAAAGATTGTGCTGACATATACTGTGTAACGTTAATTAAATAATTAGTGTTTGTGCTTAGATGTGTATGAAGTACATAAATACATTGTGTCCGCAAATTTCCAGTTTGTGAATGTTACAAACAGGTGGTAGGTACAGTTACTTCTGGGCCTTAAAATAGTTCATACGTTTCAGTTAACAGGAGTCACTGTGTTACAGTTTATACCAAATAGTTATATTAGTAGGTCACACTATGTAGCATGTTTAAGTGAACTGTGTTCCCTCACTCTGAGAAAGCTGTGAATGTAAGTTCTCAGAATGTGTGTGGTGTACTAGATTTTTTTTTTTATGTATGTGGTGTAACAGATTATGGGGTAGGCCTGTATCTTTACATTATGTGTTAAAGACAGCCCTAGATTACCAGTTTCTTGTTGATGTATTGTATGCAAATCGGTAGTACTTTTACCCATCAACTTCGGGAGACTAATCGTATGTGCCCTTTATCCCAGAAGAGGAGTACACGATGGCCAGGTGGTTTTCCTGTCATACTGGCCATGTTACTTCAAGTTAAGGAATATTCTGGTGATTTACAAATCACAAACGTTAATCTTCAAGTGTAGAAATTCATTCTAATGTTATATATTGCTTCTGTTAGATCTAACCAATTATGAATTCACATTATGCAGTCTGAAGGCTGTGGAGAATGTAACATACTATCAGAATAGAGTGTGTGTATACTTTAAGCTTTGAGGACTGTACTAGAAAATATAATTTAGTGATAGGAAGTATGTTATTATAAATGCACTGAACCAGGTTATTGCATTTAACTACTAATTAAACTGCATGATGTCCTTTTCGTTTAAAGTTCCAGAACGTATGTTTGGTTAGTGGAATGTGCCCTTCCAACCACACTGTCTGGCCCCACTGCTTACATATGACATGTCATCCACCTCACTAGTGTGCACAGTGACATTTGTTCCTGTAGTGTCTGTTATACACCAGAGAAATTGTATGATGTAACTTTCATTTACATTAATTTTAATAGCATGCTTAATATTTGTTATATAGTTGCAATGAAAGGAATTTTTACCTTGTCTTTTCCATAAAATCGTATAAACTGTTTAAATTATAATGCTTTATTAACCACTCCTTATCCTGTTGTTTGGGAAATTACTGATAGGATGGTAGGCATTTGTAGGTTAATTACTGATAGGATGGTAGGCATTTGTAGGTTAATTACTGATAGGATGGTAGGCATTTGTTGGTTAATTACTGATAGGATGGTAGGCATTTGTAGGTTAATTACTGATAGGATGGTAGGCATTTGTTGGTTAATTACCATTTATGCACAGTGTGATGGGCCGCTGTTAAGAAAATATCTCAAGTATAGTTTCAGAATGTTTGGAAAAAGAAAACAAATTTCAAAGTCATGTGTCCTCATCATAACATAAGCCCTGCTTTATGTAATTATCACAGTTAGTAAAGAATTCTGGTCAGCATGGAACTCCATTTCAGACTTTGATTGCTGTATCTAGAATATGCCCCATTTTTCCAGAAAATTGCATATTTTAATCCAATTTTCAGACGTGTTAATAGTTCATTAAATGTTTTTCAGATTCTTGCGTCCTTCCATACGGTAAAGCACCATCATACGATGAGTGAAAATTTTCAGTTGCTTTTGTCATTATGTTACTGACATACACATTGCTTTCATAAGGGTAATCTTTACTTTATATGCATTTGATTGCATGTTGTGTTAAAGTTTGCAGTATTAATGTACATACTCATGTCCTTGTGCAGGGAATAATGAGAAGCATTTCTGATGAGAATTCAAATGAGCGTAGTGTCTTACGTGGTACTGCTTTTGTGTAACTTGAAACTAAGATGTTAGCATTATCCTTGCTGCAGTACTGTTCAAATAGTACTTTGCTGCTCCTGTTACTGACTTGTATGCAGAACATATCAAGCTCTTATCCTCCAATGATTTTTCAGAACCATTTAATCTGACATGTGCTGTCATGGTTCCACTCTGTGATGTGCGTAAACACACGATGCGTAATCTCTGTAACTGTTACTTGCGTTCCGTAACTTCTCCATCACAAGTTTGAGGCACAAACCAGTAGGAACAGTATTGCTATAGTAAAACCAACTAGATGCACCAATGTATCAAATTGTATTTTATTTTGAAATGACACTCTATATGTTTCAGACGGTCTTTACGTCCATCATCAGGAGTTCAAGACTGTATGTACAGCAACAGGCATGTGTCAAACAGATACTGCTGACTGTTTGCTAGCAAGCAGACAGCAGTATCTTTTGGTTGTTGTATGTACAGTCTTGAACTCCTAATGATGGACAGAAAGACTGTCCAAAACATGTAGTGTCATTCCAAAATAAAATAAATTTGATACATTGGTGCATCTAGTTGGTTTTACTATAGAAATAATGTTACGATACACGGCCCTGTGAATGTCAAATCAGTAACAATAGGCTGACAACAGATGACTCATAATTCCATGTGTTTTCCTTACATTGCAACAGTACATTTATGTAACGAACCAAACCCAGTATTTTGAAACATTTTATTTTAATTTTTTTAATTTCCTTTTTTTTGCATGAGTGGCTGTTTTTTGATTCCATTTGTTTCAAGGAGGTGTTGATCTCAACTCCGCCCGGCGGTGGTTTGAATTCACCTGATGAGGGTGATGATTGCTTCCCACCGAATGTGCACACGACGTTCCATTCATTCCACCAACCTTGGGAGGTGGAGGGGAGCCAGCATATGTCTTCGTACAGCCACCATCACCTAGTGCATCACCACCACCATGCCTTTAGCACGACCACTTCCACCATAGCACCAACACCGTTCAGTTTCCACCCCATGTACTGTCCAGACATTGTCCCCATCAAGGTAGTCACACAGTCTCTCTTGCTCTCTCTTGCTCGCTCTCTCTCTCTCTCTCTCTCTTCAGTAGTCCCAATGTAAGCTGTTGTAATTCTGATTTTAAACTTGAAATGAAAGAACAAAGTGACAGTAAAGTGAATTGAATATTTCAAGGGCACCACGAACTATAGTTTTAGCAATGGTACCCAAAATCAGACATTCTTTTAACCCTCTTAAGTGCCACGTTTTATGGGTAGGTTATACTAAAAGTTGATTATCTGTCACAACAGAGAGGTATGGAGATATAAAAATGAGTAAAAGAGTCATGCAACTCAATGATGTGATGGCTGATAGATTGCCCAGTGGCAAGATTACCACAGGCTGACAGACCAGCCACCCGGCACTAAGAGGGTTACGTAATGTGACAGTTAAGTAACTGAAATGATTATGTAAAGGAAAAGATACTGTCATTAACTTTTAGTGAGTGTGTTCACCTCAGAATGGTCAGTTTCTTACATTACATATGCTTCCATCTGCTTGAAGCATATATTAATTTTTTTAATAGCCCCTTACTTAGACTGTCTAAAAATTCAGGATTATTTTGTTGAGAATACTGTGGCATACATATCTAATCATCATTTTAATAAAGAAGAGGATTTTAAGAGGTTAGAAGCTGGTGTTATGCAGATGCAGATCCTGCATTCTAATGACACATAACTCAGTCAAGTGACTGATTATTTTAGGTTAGGTTAGGTTAGGTGTAGTTACAGCTCCAGATAACTGTTGTGCTGCTTAAAAAAGAAATGCAGTATTATACTCATTCCTTACAAGTTTGAAGTCAGCAAAGTTAACTCATCTGTAGTGGTTACTGTCACCTTAACAATTAAGTTGATTGCACACACATTAATCATTCTAAGCTCATTCAAAATATAATTTTTTGTTACATGAGAGGGAATACATGTATTATACTTAAAGTTCAGAAGTAGAAACAGCCATGTGTGCTAATATTACTTCATAGCACTTAGTTAAAATGGTGATTGCGTTCATGTACTGAAATTTTAGGAAGCCATTTATAGACATGATAACATAAAAACATTACTTAACCTCTGCAGGGTTATACAGTAAACACTGTAATGGAATAAAATGTAATTGGTTCATGCTTGCTAGTACAGAACCGTCGTGCTTATGCTCCCCGCAGTTATGTCGATACTATAGTTTATAGCAAACTGTTTTTATTTCCTGAATTTTTAGTGGTGTATGCCCCTCATTTATATATGATTAGTGCTAACTGTGCTTCATATTTGTGCATAGCAATGGGCTGTACGTGTTTATTTTTCTGTTCAATGTTCCCACAATTTTTGCATGTTTCTCTCTTTCTTTAAACACCGATGCATGTTAATGATGTCTTTTAAAGCAGTAACTCACAGATTAATTAATATATAACACTTTTAGCTGTTATTTGCAAAAACTAAGGTGCATTTGTGTAGTAGTGCACTGCATTGCCTAATGATCTTCAGATTCATATGCACACATAAAGAAATCACTGCACAGATCAGCCTGACAGCTATATTGTGCTAGGGGGTCATGATGCGGGAACAAATGTGCCCACAGATGTTTATTCAGAAATTCAAATTTCGCTGGAGATTAAATGTTTTCTGCAATAGGTCGTAATGTACATGTATATTGTTACATTATTTGCATTTTATGTTTAAACTTGTTGATTGATAAAGCTTTCTCCACTGCACCTGTTACAGAAGTACCTTAACGGTAGAATATACCTGGTTGTGTAATGGTAATGCAATTTTGTACAAATGAAATAGGGAAGTCAGTTTTTTTTTTGGTTCCCATTTTCTTGAAGGGTAAATTTGTTAGACACAGGGCACCTTTTTATGTTTCTGTGTCATGTGAACATATCAAGTTGCTTTCTGTTTTTATGATATAAAAATTCGATAAAGAATGCCTGGCCACAATGAGGTATTTCATCGCCTGTTGACAGTCAATGTAGCAAGTAACATGCCTGCTTTGTATCCGGGCAGAATGTTATTCAAATATCAGTTGTGGAACTGGCTAATTTATGTGTGTTTTATTATGATTATGATTATTATTATTATTATTCCAACTGGCTGTACACAAACTTTTTAATTGTTTGTGTAACAAGTGATGGCTTGTAGTTGGGATGAATGCTTCTTGTGGCCATGGCTACGTTGTTCAACCACTGAACACAACATTAATTTAAAAGTCTGGGGTATGTTTTCAGGAGTGATAATCTTGTTTGAGGTGTTCATAGTGAAATCGTATTTAAATGTCACATCAAAGATTTGAAATATGTGCTAATATTCTTAATAATATAACAAGTTGACTGAATTTTTTTAACATATAAAATTAGCACAGTCTTCAGTGTTCTTAAGAAAATTATGGTATAGGTGCACATTGTGTGATTCTCATTCATTCACTGCAAAATGAATATGTTTCTATTGCTTACAATGTCAGACAACCTTCATATTACTGCATATGCTGTTACAGATTCGAGGCGGCAGAGGCAAATCTCTAGAGAGCCTTGAAGATGGCACTGAACGAACACACCACACATTTAGTGCTGAAAATACTCAGACCTTTTTCTATCAGCAGCATCAGTTGACACCGGCTCCATCTGGTGGATGGAGACCCCGGAGTTATGATGATGGAGACATCACACCAACCAATGAGGCAGCTGTGACGATGCATGAGGGTGGTGGAACTTTACCGCGTCCTCGTGGACTAGTCCGACCACGCCCCGTAGCAAAAATCACAGCCAAAACACGCCCCACAACGAATGATGGATCCACTTTCATAATCCCAGATTTTGAAAAACCATCATCATTCTGTGGGACTTACAAGAGTTTACCAAGAGACCTCATAGATATCAGTAAATATAACTTAGAGCAGTACAGTCCTGGTACTGGTGGTGGACATTATGCGTCGGAGTCTGGACCACCTACATCCGCTATAATTGGGAATGACAGTCCCTGTTGCACACCAAAGAAAAGACCACCATCTCCTCCAAAGAGGCAGTCATCACGTGTAGGAGAACTCCCGTCAGATCTCCGAGGACAAGTAGGATCTGACATTGTTATAGACTGCAGTGGTCCTGTGCCAAAGGCTTCATCCTCTTCCACAAGCAGTACAAATACCACAGTTGTCACTGTAGACCTTCACTCGACTGCATCGTCACCATCTCTGTCCCTGCCAGCATACCCAAGTGGTGACGAGCTTATTGGTACAGAGGATGAAGACCTTCCTCTCCCTCCACCTCCCGCACCTTCCTCACCATCAGTTGGGAGTGGACTCAGGGAGAAGTTTGAAGGTCTTAGGATGAACTCATCTCCACCAACAATGAGCCGGTCATGGGGTAATGTTGCCGACATTACTGGGACATCGGATCAACATTTGGCAGCTGTATCGGCTGTGGAACAAGAACTCATTGCCAGCCTTGCTTTGCAGCAAGGCCGTAACGGGTCTGATGCCAGCTTCAAGGTATGTGTTGTTCTGTGGTTGGGATAATATGAATAACAAATGCACTGGCCTTTCCCTGATTACAGAGCGTTAATCTTTTTCTGACTGGGTTGGTATTTAAATTTTAGTGATGATTTATGAATGTAACAAGGTCTCTTTTAGACAATATTAAGACTAAACAACTAAAATGGTATGGACATGTTCAGAGAATGGAAGAGGGGAGACTAACCAAAGAAAGTTATGAAATGGAGCCCACCAGGAAGAAGAAAACGAGGAAGACCTAAAGCTACCTGGGCGGAAGGGATTAGAGGACTGTTTGGTGAAAAGGGATTAATAGAAGAAGACTGGAATGAGAGAGACAAATGGAAGAAAAATATAAGTTAATTGTCAAATGGGCGCAGGAAAATGTGGAAACGTCGAACAACCTGCTAAATAAATAAATGATTTTTGAAAAACATGAGTGTTATTTGAAAGTAAAGAGGTAAAATTTTGAAATAAATGACATTTTGTGGAAAATATAAAACAGATGGTACAGCATGTCTTAAAAATGCAGTATGGTTTGTTTATTGTATAAATATATAAAAAAATGGATTTGAGGAATGTTTTGTTTTTACGCACATTGGCATATGCGAATGTCTTTTAAAGGTTAATAACCTAATGAGTAAACATTTGTTACAACTGTGCTCCAGTAATGTATGTGACCGATTTAACTTGAGGATAATGCTTAATTGTATCATTGAAATGTATTTTGGGAAAATAAGTCCATGTACATAGATGCATGTTGTGGTCATCTGGGTTATGATACCATATATTTTTATAGAAAAGTACCACTGTTTCAGAGAAATGTATTATCTCCATCTTCACTGTAGATGTGAGCACTTGCATTGTATAAACCATATCCTAGAAGTCCACAGTTATGTTATTTGCCACTGTGAAAATCTAAAATTTTGTGTATCTATGTGGATGGTGTATTGATAATCCACAAAACTGATGCAATGGAGAACAATTACTAATGAGTAGAAGATAGAAAGCAGTCAAACATTTTTGAAGGGAAAGTGTATAGAAGAATTTTAGGCCCAGTATACGACAATGAAAAAGAAAATTGGAGGATATTAACTGATAAAGAAATTTATGCAAGTGTTAAAAAAACCTACTATAATAGAGACAGTAAGGTTAGATAGATTGCGTTGGTTTGGGCATGTACAGAGAATGGAAGAAAATAGAATTTCCAAATGAATTTGGGAACAACAAGATTGGGAGGTAGACCAAGAAATAGATGGCAAGTTGAGGTGAGAGAGAATGGAAGAATAGTTGGTGGAGAAGGGTGGCAGGAAAGTAGTTGGTGGAGAAGGGTGGCAGGAAAATAGTTGGTCGAGAAGGGTGGCAGGAAAAATTACATAACAGAGAGGAATGGAAGAAGCTCCTGAGAACGGCAAGGAATCATCGCATTCTGCACATGCCAATGGATTGAATGAAGAAGATATATTTAAACATTTAAATGGGCAGAACTAAAATGTGCTTGCCACTCTTCCAGCTACTCAATGTTTCAACTCATAATGTAGTAATGCTCTAAGGCGGTGTGGTTATTATATTTACCACATTACAGGCCGGTGTGGCCCAGAGGGTGGGTAGAGGTATTGCTGTACTCTTCCATGACCGTGGCACTAGAAGGGGATGAGTGGTCAGCAGCACGCCCCGGCCGCACTTTACCCCCCGGGAAAGACCCAGTACCCATTTTACAGGAGGCTGGGTGGGCCCCAGGGCCAGTCTGGACAAGCAGAAAATCTCGTCCCTACCGAGATTCGATCCCGGACCGTCCAGCCCATAGTCAGTCGCTATATCGACTGAGCTACCCAGCCCACACTGTCACATTAATGATGCCTGCATTTTTCATGCTGAGCATGTTTATGAGTCATACTCCCCCCCCCAGAATAAATGGAAATTTTGTCCTTATACAATCAAATGACTGAACAAAGCAATGGAGATGCATCTTGTTTTCTGCGAGGGAGGAAGTGGATTTACATGTATAATAAGAGATGGCAAATGATTGTGTAATATCAGGGGATGTGATTGCTGTCGGTTAAATGTGCATACTATCACATGAAGGACAAATGAAAGTAGTGGAAAAGGAATACAGGAGAAAGAGGGAAAGAGACATGAAGAAAATTGTAAGGATTTCCCTTTCAATTTTTAATGCACCTGTTCCACTAGTTTTTAAATATTGGTTAGATAAAAGTCGGGCTTCAAAGGTTCTGTGAACTGCTGGAATCATTCACTTTCTGGGCTTTGCTTTGTCCACTGTTGGCATTTACAGTAAATCTAAAACATTATGTTTCAGGGTTGGGGTCAAGTCCCTGTCCCCAGGTAAAAGAGTGAGTGGCATTTTCTCATGTAGGACTTACAAAGTTATCCTAGAACACTGGGAATTAAAATGTAGGCCCAAAGGTTTAGAATTATTTGGGCCCAAATGAGAGAAGATTTTCACTCCCCCTTTACCTAAGGACAGGGACTGATCTTGTACCCCTAAACATGGTGTTTTTAATTTTGTTTTAAGAACAGACAGTGGAGAATACCAAAATACTGAATGATACCAAATGTGATATTACATGATCAGAATCATACAGAAATGTATTACAAGCTGAACTTACCTCTTAGTGGAATGGAATCACATATCACTTCTAAGTAATCTTTGAATTAAATTCTGAATTTGTTCCTAATCTTGTCACCAGGGCTTGTTTTCTTTATGCCAGTATGTGTGGTAGATGATGTAAAACATGAAAGTTGTGCTTCTTGAAGGGAGTTAAGCAGTTCAGGGGCAGATGAGTGGATGAAAATAGAGCAGTATCACTTCCAGATGTATAACTAGGATATTAGTTTGAAGATTCATTTCTCTTATTAATATTAACTGCTTTGTGAAAATGATCACAGAGTGCACTAAAGTTATCACATTTAAGTGAAGTGATTGAGGTTAGGTGCAGTACAGATTTCCATCGGAAACCGTAACCCAGTTTGTTAGATTTAAGTGTCTAACTGGTTAGCATTGTGATTTTATGGGATGTGAGGCACTCACTTCAACCCTCAAGGTGGAGACAAACATTTCCTCTGAGATGTTGTTTTCTAAATGTGTCTACCAAACTGCATGGTGTCACATACCAGACCATTCATTCATTCCTTCCATTGGCATGTGCAGAATGTGACAATTCCTTGCCATTCTCAGAAGCTTCTTCCATTCCTCTCTGTTATGTACTTTTTCCTGCCACCCTTCTCCACCAACTATTTATCCATCCTCTCTCACCTCATCTTGCCATCTGTTTCTTGGTCTACCTCTCAATCATGTTGTTCCCAAATTCATATATAATACCCTTTTGGAAATTCTATTTTCTTCCATTCACTGTACATGCCCAAACCAACGTAATCTATTTAACCTTATTGTCTCTATTATAGTAGGTTTTCAGCACATCCCAGACCATAATTTAAGTAATATGGCATATTGTTCCTTTTGAAAATGGACATGCCTTTGATGGCACATGTTCTGTTCACAGTCAAGCTCCAGTACGGAATCAGATTCACTGCCATTTGCCAATGAGAATGCTGGAACTATCAAACAGCGTGCTGCACGGCCGCATGCTGCCCTCCCTACTATGGACTACCAAAAACCAGGTGAGGTTCCTGCTTTTTGGTATTCTGTTTGTCAGAGTACAAATTTTAACATTTTATGTACACCTACACCTCAGAATTTACAAAGACCACTAGCCAAGTGTGCAAAAAGAGGGAGATCTTGTAGTTGGGGAAGGCATGCTAGGGGAAAGTAACTTGCTAGGCAGACAAGTGAACAAATGAGTGATAAATCTGACGTGTGGTTGACCGTGCATCGTAATTCGGTATGGATAAGAAACCAACTAGATGTCACTTTTGTGTTATTCTTTATTTCTCCTTTACAAGTTGCTCAACATGTTTCGGGCAACCATGTGCCCATCTTCAGGAGCTGACGACTGCGTAGTGTTATCGCCACATGTTGGTGTTGTGCCGTGGCTGCAGGAAGGCTGTCAGAACCGGTTAGCAAGCCACGGCACAACACCAACACATGGTGATAACACTATGCAGTCGTCAGCTCCTAAAGATGGGCACATGGTTGCCCGAAACATGTTGAGCAACTTGTAAGGGAGAAATAAAGGATGACACAAAAGTGACATCTAGTTGGTTTCTTATCTATACTGAAGTGAGTGATAATCTGTTCTCATAATTTCATTCACCCGAACATATTTCTGTGCTGTTGCTGGACCATGTCTTGACCCAGATGAATTAGATTATGTCGTCACATCCTGTTTCTGTAAGGTCCAGTAGGGAAACTGGATAAGAACAAATTTGTTTCTTGTGGCAGCAATAATACTGCTGTTAGGGCCATAAACTGAGAGAGTAACTTGAATGTTTGATGGAACTGTGAAGGTTCTGTCAGTGTATTGCAACAGTGTTGTACTGTAATCCACCTGAAGGTGGAGGAAGATCCATTCTTTGACACACTGTGAGCTTTCTCTTTTTGGTCTCACCCAGTAGACATTGTTCAAACTTTGACATTCAGAGGACTGTGCATCGTGATATATTCTTATAATAAAAGCCAACAAGATGCACTATTTCTCTGCTTTATTTTGGTAAAGAACTCTACATGATTTGGACAGATTTACTGTCCATCATCAGGAGTCTTAACGCTGTATTCACAGCAACTGGGATTTGTCATACTAGTTACGTTCCATCCCGACCTTGCTAACAGACAGTCAACATGAACAGTATAACAAATACCTGTTTCTGTGTATACAGTATTAAGACTCCTGATGATGGACAGCAAGTCTGTTCAAAACATGTAGAGTTCTTTACCAAAATAAAGTTGAGAAATAGTGCATCATGTTGGCTTCTGTTATAAGAATTGTTCAAAATATTGGTCACATCTTTTATAAAACGTTTAGTTTGGAAGAAGAGTCCAGAAAATATAGGATAGGTATCAGTATAACTTAATTTGAGGGGCAGATTCTGATGTCTGCACAGGGTTAGTACATGAATTTCACTTCTGACGATGGATCATACATCACATGTTCACACCTCACAAACGTTGAGATTTTCACTCTTCTGGATTTTTACACAGTTGGCCCAAAATTCAGCAAAAAAACTACAAACCCCATATGCTGCATAAAAACCTAGAAGAGCAAAGACCACATCTACACCATGACAGAAGCGTGGAATCTTACTTAAAAACCTTCTTCAGAACTCGCCACTCTGTATATGTTTTTTTAATCTATATTTTTATCTTTCAGGTCATTTTCCCATAACACACTATCAGAGTGATTTTGTTTCAGATTATGTGCCTCCAAAACTCGTCCAGCATTCTCCAAGCGATCTTGCAGCTAGTCAAAAGGCATTGAGAGAAAGGTAATTAATTTTTAAAATTCTGTCAGAGACAGTTATAAACCAGTTCAGTAATGTGTTACACTATTTGGCACAGGAGTTTGTAACATTGACATGTTCCACAAAAACATAAAAGATAGTAAAACCTAAACTCCGTGGCCTCAGTCCGCACGCGAACTATACCGACAGAGCGGCCGCCGCCGGTCGGCGAAGTTAGTGCCAACTTTTGCGGATAGAGGGGTGTCACGTGGTCAGCGCAACGGGTCCTCACAGCCGTTAATCTCTG
>Ga0123354_10005974_pt1 | contig 17930 bp, 9 predicted proteins | sample TergutLab28metaG_2_FD_97872 | JGI IMG/M metagenome (GOLD analysis project Ga0123354, IMG submission 97872) | Labiotermes labralis P4 segment gut microbial communities from Petit-Saut dam, French Guiana - Lab288 P4 | ecosystem: Host-associated > Arthropoda: Insects > Digestive system > Gut ...
ATGTATATAATTTTCCTATTTTGTGGTTGTAGAGTTGCGTTTCGCTTCCAATGTCTGACGTATGTGGTCCATCTGAATCATTATACATTTGCTATGATGTGATGTAATAAACTGTTTCATATCTGGTAAATGCTGTGTCTTTTACACAGGCGCTATGATGTTATTATGGTTATACGGAATAAGTTAATGATAATGTTACTGTTGGACCACTAACACTGTACTTGATCTAATACCTGTAACTGTTGTACTCTTTATCACTGTTTTAATTTTTAAGACTTGCTTTGCAAATGTGACTATTTCCATATCCCTATGGATCTTGTAATCCAATCTGGATCCTTGGAACACAAATAAATGAAATGAAATGAAATGAAACTGTTAGTGACCAAATAGGTCTTGTAAAAGAGAATTCAAATGATCGATCGTAGAATCTCATCCAGGCAAACAACGAAAAATGATTTCTTAGATGGTAATTCATACACAAATGAACTTCAGTGTCCCAAAGTAGACTGTGCAGCCATGGAGAGTGAAAATCATCATCCAGTGAGTAATAAAAAGGTAAAGGTAAAGCAGTCCCGTTACAGGCCCAGAGTGGCCCAGAGGGTTCCAGGAAGTTAAGGTTCCCAGATTTGATGACAACGGCACAGGATGGTGGTAAGGTCGTAAACCTTACAAACCGGCCGCCTTTACCCCCAGGAAAATCTCCTGGTACTCATTTCTGTTAGAGGCTGAGTCGATCCCAGGGCAATAGTGCGATCAGAAGGATTTTATCTCAATGAAAAATTCCAATGACACCAGCTGGGATCAAACCAGCGACCTTCCGATTTGTAGCACAGCACCCTAACCACCGTGCCACCGCAGTCCCCTATAGTGAGTAAAACTAACAATCTATTCAAGGTGTACCATCAAAACATAATGGGCCTAAAGGATGCAGTACAGGAATTCACAAATTCACTATTTCCAGGGTTCCCACACATTTTATGTTGCATCATCTTAAAAAGGATGAAATAGATATGACATCCACTGAAAATTAGAATTTAGGAGCAAAATTATGCAGCCAAGTTTAATAAACCGGTGGTGAATGTATCTTCATTCATGAGTCCATAAAATTCATGAAAATTAATTTACTTAACAGCTGTAAAAGCAGGACATGGAGATATGTGCTGTTAAACTAGACCTAACAAATATTAATATTGTTATAATATCCATTTTGTTATAATATCCATTTACAGATATCCTCCAGGAAAATGCAATTTAAAAAAAAAATAGACTCTACTATGAACCTACTACACAATTATAAAACTTAAGTTATTAAATATGGGGATATAAATGTAAATTATCTCGAAAACTGTACCAAACGACAACAATTAGATCCGGTGTTAGCTCCTTATAATTCAATAGGCGCTGTCCATTTTCCTACCAGAATTACAAATGGATGTATTTCAGCAATAGGCAATATATTTATTGATAAAACAAGAAATTATACCGTAAGTCCATTTATGATCGGTACATCTGACCATGAGGCCCAAGTGATAACACTGAATAATAGTTTTTTACACATATGAGTAGTCTACGAAGCGCAGTACCTAATAAATATTAATAGCACCACTATATCAGAATCCCAACTTACAAAACTTGGGACAACATACTGGGTGGAAGTTATGTAAATATTATAATCAACAATTTTCTGAACACCTATCTAAGAATTGTCTATTCTAGCTTTATTAAGAAAAAAATCTGTTTTAATCACAAGTATAACCCTTTGATAACAACATGAATAAGGATCTCATGTAATAAGAAAAGGAAACTTTACCTGAAATACAGAGTCAGTAATGACAACCACCTTAAATTGTATTATAAACAATATTGTAGTATATTATCTGAAGTTATCAATGCTGCAAAAAATTACACTATGAACAATAATTTTGAACTCTAAATATGAAATGGAAACTATGTGGAACATTATTAAAACAGAAAAAGGTAAAACAAATCACTAACACCACTCAAACAAAGTTTCTGGGGTTAATCATAGATGATACCTTGTCCAGGTAATACCACATTGATCAAATAATGTCAAAGTTGAGTTCAGCCTGTTTTGCAATGAGATCAGTTAAATCTATACAGTCCCAAGAAAATTTAAGAATGATATATTTTTCTTACATACATTCCACTATAAATTATGGCATAATTTTTTTTTTGGGGGGGGGGGGGGGCAATTCAAAATCCAGTATTAAAATATTCAGAATTTAAAAAAAAATTATTAGAATCACAACAAATTCAAGACGTGGGGATTTCTGCAGAGATCTGTTTCAAAAGATGGAACTACTACCTTTATGTTCACAGACCATACATACCGTCATTATACACGGTGAATAACAAACATCTATACACAACGAATACAGAGATTCATAACTTGAATACTAGATACAATAACAATCTACATCCATCCATCTCTAATTTGACTAAATTTCAGAAGAGGGCTTATTACTCTGGAATAAAGATTTTCAATCACCTCCCAGCAAACACAAAGTGTTTAACAAATTCGTATTACCCTAAAAAAGGTTTCTTAACTCCAATTCATTTTATACCTTGAGGAATTCTTGAACTATGATAGATAGCATTTGTATTTCAAGTTTAGGTAGTACTATGGATTTTGTCTCCGCAATTCATAACTGCTATGACAAGAATTAGAAAAAGTCATTCTTGGCTGTTGTCATATGGTTGTTTGATGCATCTAGATAAATAATGATGACTAATGCTGATTTCGCATTAATTGATATTTAAAAATAACTATGTTGTACATGGTTTTAATTATGGAATGCTTTGCTATGTGACCATTTCAACATCCTCATATGTATCTATGATTGGATTTATGGAAAAGAATAAAGATGATGATGATAATACATAAACCATACATCTTGCGACAGATGGCAAGTAAGAACATACTGCATTGATGCAAAATAATGATGTTACATTGGGTATAAGTGTTGTCGTATCAATACATCGCACTACTTCCGATCGTTTTAATAAAGTAATTATTTAGAAATTTATTACTCATGTTAAAATAAATATAAATTGGATTTGGAGGGCTGGTAACTTTCCAGGATGATGAAATCGCTTCCAACGAAGGGCGTTAAAAGACATGTTATGGTAGTGCACACATAGTTATCCCGATTACTCATTTTTCAAACATCACTATCATACTGTGGTTGCGTCGTATGAACACATTTACTAAGGCAATCCGCAATTTTTCACAGCCGTGAACCCCTGTAAATCTCATAATTAAAAACATAACCTGCAACCCCGGTACTAATTTTGTACATGAAGAGTACAATCCACAAAACAATCACACAGTCTTAATGCTGATATCATGAACTGTATTTAAAAAAAATTAACACGTTCAGAAACAGACATCCGAATAAAACCCGACAACCGACCTGTAAGTAGTGGCTGAACAACTTCATTCTGCCGTGCTCTCTTTCGCGTATCTGCAGCCACCGACCTCTCTCCATCAGCCATGGTCGCCTACTGACATTTTATTTTGCAATCACGCGCTTTTTTTCCTGTTACACCACTCACTCCGTAACTAACGTAATTTGTAACAATGTCGATTACGTCGTGCTATCGATCATATGGAGGTCAACAAAAAGACGAAGGGGAAGGCCACAGATCATACTTCCGAACAGTGTAGCCACAACTGTAATTTATAAGAACATTATAGTTAGGATTCGTATTCATAAAAAGTAACAAATTGTATGTGTTTGATGGTATTTTTTATTAAAAGTATGTACACTGGTGCTAAGTAATCGTTAAAATTTAAGTAAAATGTAACTTGTTAGGAGTTTTGTTGGCACTAGAAAAGTCCGTTCTTGAATGCCACCTGCTTGTACCGAGTTTGCAGCTTTTCATTCAACCTACAATTATTATGTAACCTTATTATGTATTCTGACATCTATTTTTATCGTCGAGGACGGGTACTGCAGTCGCAGATGTGTTTTAATTTCCATATCAGTTGTCGAAACAAGACTGCCTGTACTTCATGTACAAGGCGACTTCCGCTGCGTCATTAAAATGACCTTCACATATGAGACATCCTTTTCGTTGTCATTTTATTATTGACTAGGATGCTGCATACCATTTTAAGTGTACCTGGATATAATTTAATTTAAATTATCAAATGGTAATTTCGTCACCGTTAACAATATGACCGTAAATGGCAATTCTTCATCGTAACTATTCCAGTGGCAAAAGACTGACACCAAACAATACTGTTAAGATCACTGCCGAAACAATCCCTGTTATATGCGGCCCACACATAGTTTAGGATAATCAGTCCAACTGCAAAGGCAATCAGAGAAACTGCCCGAAAATTATTTATTTTCTAAAGCAGGGTAATTTAAGAACGAAAAGTTAAAGAGGCTCCAAACAAACTTTGATCATTCAATGTTTCTGAAATCCAACATCATGTGAAATCACTGTGATGACATATCCTATCACATATTTTGTAAGTTGTAATCGGTTTGCAATAGGTTTATTTGTAGGTGACAATACAGATATAATTAAAACAGGTTGCAATTCGTGTGATTCATTATTTAACATTGCACACTGACAAATGAGGTGTAATGTCAAGTTAGCCTATTTTTAACTTTCCTCCAAAATGGCTTGTACAAATAAAGCCTGTCAGCAGCAAGAGCATCATTATATATCATCATCAAAAGCAGCAGCTCAACAGCTGTCAGTATGCCTTGGCTTCATCAAAGGTTTTTTACCATTTTTTTTAACCTTCGGCTCTCCTTCTCCAGCTCGTGACATTAACATTTACCAGGTCATCTGTTGGCCAATTCAACCATTGTAGTTTTGGTCACCCTGATTGTCTGTGAACCTATCTGGTACATGACCAAATAAGCTCGACGTGTGATAAACAGTTTCATAATTTAGCACACCTGTGTACACATACACAGATGTATAGATTCTAGTTCAAATTACATGTGTGTATATATTACCTTGAACTTGGGTGCTTATGTGACCAAGAATTCTGGATTTAAACCTACTACTTGAATATTAATGTGACCATATGATTTGACATACATTCAACAGCGAATCATAGTACCTTCCTAATGGATTATAAATATTTATACATTGTTTTTAGTTCTCTTACAACCTAACCAACAGAATTTTAACCCTTTTATAAACTTTTATATTCTTAGTTTCACGTACACCTTGTAAGTAATATGGGTTCCCACATTGCATAGTATGCACTGATTGTACTTCTTACTTAAGAACGGTGGCCTGAAGATGTTGTACAGAAAGACTGAAACATGCTGCCATAACAAAATACCAATAATTATACAATATTGTTGTGTTTTTGACATACTAATCTATTTGTTTTATTGTGAGAATTGAAACATAATGGGATGTCTTCAATTAAAATAAGCCCTCTCATTCTTGAACCTTCATCATGACAGTTATATCAAGTTGTTTAAAAAGATAAAATTGTTCACATTTATATCTCATGTACCAGACTCCTTCCTTCACCAGAGCAGAGGTATTTATTAAAATTCTGTGTCTGTATTGATGTCTTGGCAGTGGCCCAGGGCATTATTATACAGTACATTAAAATTGACACTATAATGAGAATTCCAAATGAAGTCATGTTTGTGTGAAAAGGAAAATATCTGAAATCACCCTTCATGTCTCTTTGAGCTTTATATTTGTGTCCTCTTAGCTGGTATAGTTGATAGCTACTGTATCAAAAAAGCTGTACCACGTAATGTTATGTACCAGTTTTTGTGCAACAAGCTGCTTTTTGAGAAAATCAGTGAAGTGTGATTGAGCTTGATGTAATTTATGGGGAAATGCTGGACCACCATAAGCCAAAATTAAGATTTTCTAACTTTTAGCATAAAACACAACAGCCTAAATCAAGTTTTTTTTTAATAGATGAAACACATGAAATTACTCAAAAAAAAATAATTTCACTATATGTAATGTAGGGTGGTAGCTTTGAAAGATCTATATGGGGATAGAGTCAACACACTCAGGCATGGGATATAATATTTGCAGGATACAGACACTTTTAAATACTCAGATCTGTCAGGTCTACAGGATACTAAGATAATAGACAAACTGCAGGAACCATTTTTAATTTGTTGATATCTAACATATATAAATATGTGTCTGTTGTACCTTGTCTCTTAAAAGAGAAAGCTAGAAGTTATTTTACTCTTGCCAGAATGTACCATATAGCTCAGGCTTCTTACCATTCAGGCCCAGGTTCAATCCCAGAGTATTCCACGAGTATTTTTTGGTAGGTAGAGGGACAATGGATGAGATTTTCCTCTGAGAATACCAGTTTTTCCTTGCCAGTTATCATTCCACCACTCCCCTATTTACATACAATCTGAAGCTGGTACAGTAGGCTAGGACACGACAGATTTTCTTCGAATCTATGTGCCAACTGAGAAATTTATGAGCCAAACTTTTTTTTTTTTCTTGTGGATTTATGTTTTACTGACTAACTTAACCTTCTGCTATTGCTGGTGTGAGTGTGCAAGTCTAATCATAATTTATTCATACATAGGTTCCTGAAACTATACCACTTTGTTCATATTTTGCTTTTGGCTTTAAACAGTCTTATTTTTCCATCATTATTTCTACATTGCATTACTTACTCTTCCAGTATGCTTCCTTCCTGGTGGCCTGCAGTCATATTAAAAGAAATATTGTACACAGCAAAAAGAAAAATACATTCCTTCATGGCTGATGACTTCTGAAATATGCATCTACACCATACTCCTAAACAGTATTCTTTACCAGATCCTTCACATCACTGTCTTCAAGAAGGGGACATGCTCTGCATGTTGTGTACCATAGCAAAGTGAAGAGTGACTGGCATTCTCTGTATAGGGTTTCCTACCAGTGATACACAGCATGATTAATTTTTTCACTAGAGAACACATTTCCCAGCAAGATCTCCCCAAAAGGAACTTTTTGTATTTTTGGTATTTACCGTTTAGTACATGAGGTGACATTTCAAAGGACTACTGGGACAGGGACAGACATGACTATTTTCTAAATATACACATTATAATCAGTGTTATTCTGCCTTCAAATTTTTTTTTAGTTATTCTACAGTGTGTGCATAAGTCCATGTTATTTTAATAACTTGGGATGTACATATGTTAAAAGCACACTGTAAACAGCAATAAAAGCTTGATTTGTACAGTTTTTTTTTTGGTGGATTAGTGTTATATTATTTGATTTCACGGAAGTTAATCTCTTTTTAGATCCTTCAACTGAGTGGCTTGAAAATGGTGACAGTAGATGAACAGGTTAACCGTGTGTTATAGCTTGCAAGGTTGAAGTCGGTAACAGCTGTGAAGAGGAGAGTCACTGTTCATTAGAGGAAAGATGCATCACACAGTAAATCTGTTAACAATCGGCTGAAAAAGTTGAAAAAAACTGGGTCTGTAAATGACAATACATGATCTGAGGAAACTGCGACTGTAGTCCATGAAGCATTTGAAGCTGTCCACGAAAATGGTGCGGCATGCACGTGCTGAACTAAACATTCCTCAGGCAACAGTACACAAAATTCTAAAAGAGAAACTGCCTAAACATGCTTACAAGATTCAGGTGTTTCAAATGTTACAATAAGACTACCATGCAAGACTGAATTTCTTCTGTCAACAGATCAGATAGATAATCACACACTCCCATGAGTTTCTCGAAGTGTTGACGTTTTCTGATGAAACAACTTTCCACTTCAGTGGCAAAGTCAGTTGCCACATTTAAGGAAGGCAGAAGCTCAAGAAGTCCGGCAACATGAAAAAGACTCCACAAAGTTAAATGTCTAGTGCGTCCACAAGAAGTCATAGATTACGGGTCCTTTCACTTTTAATGAAGCAACAGTCAATGGTGAATGTCACCATACAATTTTGCAAGTTTTCTTCATCCCTGTACTATTACAGTTATTGAATGATGTCTTCTGAAACAAGTGGATTGGTAGAGCTGAACCTATTCCTTGGCCACTTCATTCCTGTGATCTGACCCCATTGGACTACTTTTTTTGAGGTTGTGTTAAAACAGCTGCGTATTCATCAAAACCATATTCTTTGGTTGAACAAGTGAGCAGCAACTGAAGAATGTTTTCAGCAAGTAAGAGTCTTGGTTTGAACGATGCGTCCCAAAAGATGGTGGTTATGTTGAACGTTAATAATTTGAACTGTACTGTCTTATGAGCCCAATCAGGCGTAGCTTTAATAACAGACCAAAAATGGACTTCTCGAATCACAAACTACTCATTTGTCAACGACCACATAATAACTGTTCGCCTCAAAACCAACAGAGGGCACATAACTATAATAGGAGTTTATGCCGCGGAAGAAGGTAGAGAAGAAGAAACGAGATGGTTCTACAAACAACTACAAAAAGAAGTTGACAAATATAATAAGAGTGACAGTCTAATAATAACCAGAGACCTTAATGCTAGAGTTGGAAACCAGCAAATACCAAATGTGATAGGACCTTCGGAGAAGACTGCATGAACAGAAACGGACAACCATTAAGAGAATTTGCATCTTTCAACGATTTCAAAATTGCCAACACTTTTTTCAGAAAAAAAAAAAAAGAAATTCACAAATATACACGGAGTGCTCGAGGATCTAAAACCATTATTGACTATATTATAGTCAACAGAAAACTAAAAAATTTAGTACAAGATATTAAGACTTTCCGAAGCAGTGACATAGGATCAGATCATTTCCTTGTGACATCTCGAATTAACCTATTAAGTAGATGGAAACAACAAAGCAACAATAGAAAATTGGCAAAGGACTTTGTATGCAAATTGCACCTATTACAAGAAGAAAGTATAAGAAGATTATATGAACAAAGACTAGCCAAAAACCTAAGTGAATATAGGGCCTCAACAATAGACAAAGAGTGGGAGAACATAAAAATGGCTATAAAAAGGCAGCCAATAAAGCAATAGGAACAAAGAAAAAATATAGAAGAAAGAAAGATCTAAGAATCTGGAATGAGGAGATCAAAAATGTCATTGAAAACAAACGAACAGCTTTCCAAAAATACCTACAAAAAAAATTATTGAAACATACAAAATAAAAAGGAACATAGCTAAGACAAGTTTCTAAAACACATAAAGAATCTTGGGACAGATTCATAAGCAGGATAGAATCTGATATTTTTGGCAAACAAAGCATGGCCTATAAACAACTAAAACACCTCAATCGGAACAGACAAAGACACTATTGAAATTAATAACATAGAAGATCAAAAATGGATAAACCACTATAACAATTTATGGTGTACGAATTCCCCACATAACAACAATGATGAACCAGAAACAACCATAACCTCATTGGCAGGAATAGATGAAATCTCCGATGAGGAACTCGAACAGAGCCTTAAATCAATGAAAAATAGGAAAGCAGCTGGACCAGATGGATTAAATTCTGAGCTCTTCAAATATGGGGGACCCAACCTCTCAAACCGCTTACTTGAGTGAACAAATAAGTGTTGGAAAGAAAGATCGATCCCAGAAGAGTGAGGACAAGCAAGAGTAAAATCCCTATTCAAAAAAGGTAAGCGTGATGAATGCTTGAATTACAGAGGTATCAGTCTTTTAAACAGTGGTTACAAGATATATGCCAAGAAAAACTATATTAGAAGCAATATTACTTGAAGAACAGAACGGATTCAGAATAGGTGGATCATGTATTGATAATGTATTTACCACTAACAAACAATAGAAAAAAGAAGAGAATTCAACTTAGAAACTTACATAGCTTTCTTGGATCTAGAAAAAGCTTTTGATAGAGAAAACTGAAACCAACTATGGCAAATTCTTAACAAAAGAGGCACACCCTAACATTTAATTGAAGTAATTAAAAGCCTATACAAAAATACCAGTGTACAAATTGACATGGGAAGGAAAATTCTTGACAAAATATATATTAATCAACGAGTATGACAAGGGTGTAATCTATCACTGGCTCTTTTTAACATTTACATAGACGACCTCCTAAGAAACTGGAAACACAAAGCTGACACTGGTATAGTGCTTAAAAGAAACCTCTACCTTAACACATTACTCTTCGCAGACGACCAAGTAGTAATACAAGACTCTGAAGACAAACTCCCGAAATCTGTCTATTTATTAAACCAAATGAGCAAAGACTACAACCTCAAAACATCTATGGACAAAACAAAAATTAGGGTTTTTAAAGGAAAACACCTAGTGCACTCTAAAATAGAACTAGACGTATCAATATTAGAACAAGTGAAACAATTTAATTATTTGGGATGCGAACTGAATTTAGACGGTGAGCCAGATTTTGATAAAAAAAATAAACAGATTCCAAGGAATATGTGGCACTATTAGAAAACACTTAAAGAAAACCCATACAGAAACACAAATGAAATTTTATAAAGTTGTAGCTAGATTGTCACTACTCTATGGCAGTGAAACATGAGTAACCATGAAGAGAGACACGACTCGCCTAGAAGCTGCAGAGAGGCGCTTTCTAAGAAGTGTTACAGGATTCACAAGGCTGGACAAACTAAGTGAAGACATAAAACAAGAACTAGAGATCTCTGGAATACAAGATGTGAGACTCAAATACAAACAAAACTGGATCAACCACCTCGAAAAAATGGACAACACCAGACTCCCGAAACACGCCCTCACCTACAAACCCCGAGGAAGAAGGTATCGCGGACGCCCCAGGAAACGATAGCAACGTGTCGATGCCAGAACAGGTCAAACGACCTAATCCATGGAGGAAGATGATGATGATGATGATATGGCGTTTACAGTGTGCTTCTATCGCGTGTATATTAAAAGTTATTAAATTAAATTTGCACGAGCACTTTATGTACACCCTGTACAAGGTGATACTGACATGCAAAGTAACTGTATCCCTTATTTGTATGTAACTTTTTTTGTTAAAAGACATTTCATATACTACAAATATAACAAGACATTTTATATACTACGAATTTATGAAAGTGATGGTTTCTAATTATTTCTTAACTGCTTAAATTTGTGTATAGGACCCTGCTGATCTTTATAAACAGCACGCTGTCAGTAACCAAAACATGTTGCAGCTTGCTGCTTTTATGACACCGTTGTTATTCTGCACTCTTAGTATCTTACAGTACGTGTGTAAAAAATTTTTAATTAAGCCTGTAAGTACGTTTTACTAAAAATAATTAACATGCCGACCTACAATAATTTGATACCTGTGATATTAGAAAAACAGGAAATGAATGTACAGGTATGCTCCACCTAGTTTGCATCATGTTATTCCATATTTTCAGTAATATGTCATCACATAAACTGTCACATCACCATGCTGATCGGTGTTGCTCTTGCCCCCTTGCTGAAGTTTACATGACTGACACTTTGGTGATTCTGGAAAATAAAAATATAGAAGTGGTGTGGTTTGTAAGGGGCATAACAATCACTGTCTTCTTGGTTACTGCAGTGCTTGTTAAAATGCATGTTACACAGCATAAAAACATAGGAAATATGTGTGTGCAAGGAAGTGGTCCTATCTTTTGGTATTATTTCAGCACTTAGGGAGGACTGAGGGATAAGTCTGCATATTGTGATTCAGATCAGCGCAAGTGCTAAATTCGCAACCACACTTATCAATGTGATACACTAACACAGTACAGTGAGATTTTTTATTAAATGCGCTGCAAACAGTTGAATCTACCAAGCAGAGAAGTCAGATGATCCTCCAACAAACTTGGGCATTTGGAGATTTGGGATGCTTGCTGAACAGACAAATGTATAGCCTAAAAGAAACTACAGGTTCTAGAAATTATTGTATTACTCCACATGCATTCCTGACACCTCTGTAAAGTTTACATTCGTGTTCTCTTTATTATCCAGACCAACACACACACACACACACACACATATATATAAACAAACAATATTTTATATATTGTAAGCACTCCTACATGTTTCGATGCATCTGCATTATCTTCAGGGAGTCTTATCCTTCTATTTTGCTGAAGTTACAAACATCATTAAGGTTACAAACTCAATGCAATCGGCAGATTAAACTGTTGACATATGTGATCATTACAGTTGATGATAAAATACAATCTATATAACGCCGTGAGCTGTGTCAACTGTTTTTAATTACAGTACATAGAAGTTGTTAGCTTGGTGGCTGTATATGCAATCTGAACTGTCTTATAGGTGTAATCCTGCAATGAATTAATATAAATTATGTAAGATCAATGAAATTTGATCAGACAGGTTAAATTGTACTGTATGTGATGGACCTTCCCTATGTTGGTGTTTCTTGTATGCAGGTACGTTGAGAACTTAACCGGGTGTAGACATCGAACTATGTGGTGTATTTGGGTATTGTCTTGTGACATTAGGCAACGTGTAAAGTGGGTTAACGTTGTTGATCCTATGTTCCTCGATCAATATATCTTATTGTTGGAAGATATGCAGTTCATTTTCATTCCCTTATTGCATGTTTTTAATAATTCCATGGTTTGATCTGCATTTCCATATTAATGTCTATTATTTTAAAACATATATACAGCCACGAAGCTAACAGCTTCCATGTGCTGTAATTGTAACAGTTGACAGCTCAACGTTTTATAGATTGTGTTGTATCATCAAATATAACGATCACAAATGCAAACATTTTAATCTGCTGATTTTATTGAGTTTGTAACCTTAATGATTTTTGTAACATTAGCAAAGCAGAAAGATAACTCCCTGAAGATGATGCAAACGCATCGAAACATGTAGGAGTGCTTACGACATGCAAGATATTGTTAATATATATATGTTGTGCATTTGTTGGTATGGATAATGAACTGTACAAGATGCATGGTACATATGTCTAATAGTTATTAAAAAAAAAAAATCATGTTCCTCTTGGAAAATAGAGTAAACTTCCCTTCACCTATTTGTGCAAAGTCTTGATATGTAAACCCTGCTTTAGAGTTTCCCATAAATAAGAGTTGAAGAGGTTGTGGCTGAGGAATCATGCTGATCTTAAATCACTAATATGAATAATAATTCTGTCACCACTCTTTCTTTTAAGTGTCCAAGCATGCCCTTGCTGCACAAGCAGTAGCAAAGGCATACTGGAAGAAAATATACCAGTATTCTTCATTAGCCATTTGAAAAATGAGTTTTAGTACCTGCTCAACATACCTTTCAGAATTAATTCTGTCAAACCCATGTATGTAAAAATCCTACATCTTAAATTAACACCAAAATCTTCTATTTTCCTTGTAGAACCCACTTTCACATAGGTATCATATATGAGCACACAATGTTTCTTTGTATACCTCACACACGAAGTATGACACAGAAAATAATGACAGCAAAACATGGGTAAAGTATAGGACAGGACAGTACAGTACAGTAGTGGGTGTAAAATCAGTGTGTGGTTGAGGATGTATGACTGAGGCCAGTAGCCTGTAATGTGTAAGATCACTTCACAGTGGTCATTCAACAATTCATAGGGCACAAAAAAAAATCTCTAAATAAGACAACATTTCTTATTGAAATAAGGTGTTCTAGAAGTAACAAGTACATGACATTTCTTTATCTTGTAAATGATTACATAATCATTATATATCTTACATTTACATATATTAATACAACATTAATATTGTTACCACCATGTATAGTATATATAAATACATCTTGCAGCAATAAATTCTGGGAGCTACTCTCACTATCTGAGATGCCACCTGGAAGCCATGGCCTAACTTCTAAGTGTACATTATATTTGTGATAAGTCTATGGCATTTAGGGAAGTATGCAAAACACAATTCCTCTGTGGTCATTCTAACATCAGACTTACGTAGTTTCAGAGAGCACTGTGAATGCTTCAGTTAAATATACAACTGCTTCTCCATACACATTCTGCCATTTGTCCACAAAAATACATTAACTTCTTCATGTCACATATTTTGTACATGAGAATAAAACCTATAACTGTTTCTAAGAACAAATTTCAAACTATAAATGTAACTAAACATCAATTACAGATGGCCATATACTTCAATTAAACTCAGTGAAACCAACCAGAGGCTGACAACTTATTTTGTACAGCATACAGACATGAAACACTTTCAGATCACACAACAGAAGTCTGAAGCATGACTATATAAATGACATCACAACATTATCAATCTAACAAGGTTTGTTTTCTTGGTCACAAATTTGGAGGTACTACACTGTACCTATCATTAAAATTATTAGTTATGTCATTATTCACTAGTCATTTTTTTTTTAAGATTGTATTTAAATTATTTATATTTTCACGGAGAAAATGCAAACCATGTGGGAGATAACCATGACCCTTGACCCTGATGGTGTAAACACAAGATATGATAAGTGGTTCCCAAAAGCGTATGTTTCTTCCTTATGTGCTGGTAGGAAAATCAGATCTCAATAGTTCTAATGCCCGTGTTGAAAGCACTGCAAGTGTTTAATTTCACAGGCTGTATGTACAGCTGGTTCTTGTTTCTTTCTGTACGTTTGGGTGTTGGGACTGGGACAACCCTTACATATCGTAAAGTGTACTTACAGATATCACAAGAGACATATTAGAGAATGCAGTGATCCCTTGTTCAACACAGGGTTTAGGGCGGTGTACATGGTATGTTGGACAAAACCTCACTGCACAAACTTCTCAAGGGACCAACAGGGGTAGATGAACATGGACACTAATGGCCTCCCACATTGCTAAAAAAAAAAAATACACACATTTTTGTACCTGCAGCATTCACACTGGGTTTGAGCAGCTCAAATTGCCAGCTTCTGTTGTGGTTGAGTGAGTAACTGACCACATATATCTGCAGGTCTTAATTTTTCATCTGTTGGTAATTTTTTCCCCCCAAAATAAATTTAATTACTTTCAATCACGTACAGCAAAACTGCCATGCATGAAGGGTTACTGTATCTGCATTATGACTAGTACCTGTACTGTCTGAAGTGGTGGTGGAAACTTCCCTGTCTTAGTTCCCATTACTGGGCAATGAAGAACTGCAATCTTACAGTGTTCAACATTAATTATACTACCATTCAGGACCAACCATGACTCAGTAGGAGGGATGAAGCTGGCTGATGAATCATCTACATTTTGAGATTATATATTGTATGTGTGAGTCCCCCCCCCCATTACAGTAACTTTCACATTATCACAAATATTTACAGCTTTTGAGGTCAGTTGGCAATCTACCTGTATATATGCATATGGGCACTCTAGCTGTCTACAGGTACCAGTCATATGTTTGTATGTTGGCCATCTATAAAAGATTACACAAGATTAATAAAACCAAACAGTATATATGTAATACGATGTTACATAAATCCACTGGCTAAGAATTTACTGTACAGTTTTCTGCACCTGAATTGTAATTTATTTTATCATATTTGAAACAAAGAGGGTTCTAAATCCAACCAACAGAGACGTTTTCATATTCTAATGCAGTGGTTCTCAACTGATGTGCTGTGAGCAATGTCAAAGTATGACATGTAGCTTTGGGAGGGAGGAGGAGGATATTACAAAACACTTGGCAATACATTTTTCACATAAATTTGAATCTTTTCACATTTACAAGTGCAGGCTGAGAAGAGATGTGTATCGAGCCTTCATCCCTGCATTGCCCATACTGTTTTGTTGATAATGTGTCACTGTAGTTATGTTGACAGTGTTCGGGGTTCATTTTATCACCTTCTCACCCTCTGTTTAAAGGGCCCTGAGTAATCCATGAGTTGGAAATGCTGCGACTTTTGGTTTTGTTGGTGCACTGTATGACAAGCCAAGTGCCTATAAATGGGCACGATTATAGCAAGAAAATGGAGGTGAACAATGTGAAAATAAATGTTACAAGTGGGCCCTAGCCTAGAAAGATTTCTAGCGTTCCTCATCACTACACAGAGTTACTTGCGAAACAGCAGTTCCTCAGTATGGCGGTACACTGTCCTGGTCAGATGTGTGTTACGTGCAGTGTGAATAAAGCTTGGCAACACAGTGGATACACAAGAAAAGTGTTTAATTTTATACACACGAGTGGGATGGCTGTCATGGGAAGTTTTGGTTAGTAAGAACTTAAAGATGGAATGTTAGTGTTTCTGTAACAGAAGCAAACACCAATATGCAAGTGTAAGATGGAAACATCCATCTTCTACTCAAATGAAGTGCAAAACAGTCATCTGTAGGAAGAAAGCCATAGAATGTCATCTTTAATTGTCTCCATTGATAAAAAGAAACACAAGACAATCAAATTACACTACAGAAATCGTTCCTGTATCTGGTAACCCACAAACATAACATCCAGTTTTATGTCCCCATCATTAGTTGCAGAACAATATGACTGGATGAGCTCCTACGCATCAGTGACAACCGATTCATACACTTCTACTGTTAGCAATGCTTTCATGCATTATGCTCTTCCACTGAAACATTAAGAGGTGTATCTTGATACATTGTGGATTTGCATTCAAAAGAAAATATCCAGAAACTGCAAAGAATGTTTTAAAAATATAGATGCAATTTTCAACAACACACTGACACAAGATGAAATTTCTGACACTGTGTTGTGTTTAACTTATTACTGTTGCTATGGAAAAAACAACAATATGATCCCTTTGTATTGTTGACCTACACAATATTCTGTACTGCTGTCAAAAATATAAAGGTGCTCTGGTCTTCGTGTAAAGCGTCCAACATTTTTGTCAAATTGTAACCAAATTTGGAGTTTCCTGCCAGATCTTCATAAGCATCCTCAATATCAAACTTCACGAAAATCTGTCCAATGGGAGCCATGCTGATACATGCAATCAGATGACCAGACACGACGTGGCTAAGAGGTAGTTTCATGACTGTGGTGCATGTACTAAAAAAAGCATACACTTCAACTGCATGTATGACAGTGCACATTTTTCACACGTACTCACATCCATGAAATACACAAAACACATGAAGCTCAGGTGGCTCATTACGAGACGTTTAGATACATTTGTTTGCCAGTTGCAATGCAGTACATTAAAAAGGTGTAACCAAATGGACTGACGGGGTACCAACAAGCGTGGAAGACATTTTTCCTACATACTTGTTGTGAATGTAGGCCAAGATAGCTCAGTCAGTATAGTGACTCGCTACGTGCTGGACAGTCCAGCGATCTAATCCCCATAAGGGTGAGATTTTCTGCACCTGTCCAGACTGGCCCTGAGGCCCACCCTTACTACTGTACAATGGGACAATAGGTACCTGGTCTCTTTCCTAGGGGTAAAGCGGCTGGGGCTGAGATTAAGGACATACCTCTACTCCACTTCTGTGCCTTCATGGTCTGTTCTAGGGTGAACTTTACCTTTACTTGTGAATATGAAGCAAATTTAATATGTAGTACATGCTCTTTATTATGAATTCCAGCAGCGAGGCCACCATAAAAGCATGCATATTCCATGTGTGCCATGACAACTTCTACACGGTTGAGAACCACTGGCCCAATCGTACACATATCACCATGTCACCTAATTAACATTGGTAGAAAATGAATTTACACTGTGGCCAAGTCTGAATTCTGATATTTGTGACACATTCCATGTCCATTTGCCTGCTGTGTGGTTTAAAAACTTTGCTGTATGCCAGGACCATGAAAGAAACACAATAAAATCAAACAGTGGCAGTTAACTCTAAGCAACTGAGTCATATTGTACTACAAAGACACTATAAAGCTGCACTGTGCTGGATGCTGTGTGTAAGATGTAATTTCATTAAACAGCTATTAAAGGTTAAAACAAGCTGCAGGCCCCCCCCCCCCTCCCCCCACCCCCCAACCCACAACCTTTATTACCACGGTAAGCCGCATTGCCACCACCCACACACTTCTCAAACCCCCAAATAAACTAA
>Ga0123354_10005975_pt1 | contig 17929 bp, 12 predicted proteins | sample TergutLab28metaG_2_FD_97872 | JGI IMG/M metagenome (GOLD analysis project Ga0123354, IMG submission 97872) | Labiotermes labralis P4 segment gut microbial communities from Petit-Saut dam, French Guiana - Lab288 P4 | ecosystem: Host-associated > Arthropoda: Insects > Digestive system > Gut ...
CTTTTGACGCCTAATGTCAACTATAGTGGTCGTACCGCACCGCTAACCTCTAAAGTTGCATTTTATATAATTATTCAACAAATATAGGTACTGAATATTTTAAACATGGTATATACTCTCCGTCTTTTTCTCTTCAAAATGCAGTTTGTTTCATAATTCTAACATATTTAGTTCCTGTATTATTCACATTTTATATACAGGGTGTGCTAAAATTAAAAAAATAATTCCGGCGCCAAAAGGTTAAGTTGCTAACACTTAAATAACCCCGGAAGGTACACGGTTTGTGACGACGTGCTGGCTGACAGGGTGAGTGCAATTTTGTATCTTCTATGTACGATGCAGCATCTTGTAAAGACAGACTACGCAGCCGCCATCTTCAAGGCGAACTTAGTACGCACTGAGTCCTGTTACGGAGAAGTCCCATGTCGCTGTAATGTTCTAGGCTCGCGTCCAGTCTTTGTTATACTGAGGATACATTGGTTTCCTTCCAAGTCCTTGAAGTTCAGGACCCACCCATCCCCTACAACAGATAGCAATGTGTGTATTTTCCAACAATGACTGGCTCGTGCACTGAACCAGCAGATGACCCCTGCCGATATTGGCAGCACTGGTTTGTTTTCACGATCAGCAGTAACAGTGCTGAATACGAGGTATGGCTGCGACACTGTGCCGTTACAACGTGATGTACCTACGTCAGACATGTCGATGAGTATTACGTAAGTGACGCTTCTTTCGTTAACAATTTTAATAACAAAACAGATGGACAGTAGCCTTTAAACGAAGGGAACGCCCATTAAATTACGTGTCCTTGCTGGACGCTGCAGCTCTGCCACGTCAATCGAAATACCCACATTAAACATTCAGTAACAGGTGTTAGTACAGTGGATGATATGTTGGTCAGTGTGGAGTTCTGGCGCACGAAAAGGAATACACACGGTTCAGGTTGTTCAGGTTGCTGTATGTGGAGTGGACAGGTGCGGTGCAGTGAAGTGCAGGTAGCGAGCTGGCTCTTCACTGCCAACGACACATTCCGTGAGGGTACCAAGGCGTTCCCACAGGGCCACATGATTTCAAAGTACACAAGTATCTGAACTCGTAACTTCATTTACAGCCACAACAAAAGTACGGCCTTGACTATGCAGATTGTCACAGACTCATAATGCAGTAGGCGCAAATCTTGCACATCGGATTTCACTCAAAACGGAATTATGTATGTGGGCAGAAATTGACGTAAGTGAACTACGGCTTTCACTGCGACGATTTTCACGAAGCTCAAAATGCCCCAATCGTACTGCGTGGATATTTTGTACACCGAATTTTAGGCAAATCGGTACACAAATATGGACAGTACCAGCTGAGGTCCGTACCCACCCCTCAGCGAGTCGAATATTGCCTAACTCACGCTGGACGGACAAATCTGTAAAATGATTATTATACTGCTCTGAGAAGGGTTTGGTCGAATGTACCAGGTCACGGACAGACGGACAGACTGTACACGCAAAGCTTTTTTCCTCCTCCGTTAAGAACACAAAATCATGAACAGTTTCAGGAAACAGGTGCAGAGATTCGGGTTAGAGCAGGTTTCACTGCATACTGTGCACTGTGCTTGTTCTGCCCACTGACAGGGCACACACCATTACCAAATTACACCAAAATTCGTAGGGGGGCCGAGAAAAAGTTTTGAGCTAAGGAAGGGGTAGAAGCAAACTGAAGGCCAAATATCGTTCACTTGCACCCCTCAAGAACAGGGTAATAAAATCAAAGGACGCCTTGGTGAGTGAAAAATGTAGAATGAATGATACGAGTATAAAAAGAAATTCGACACAAAAACCTTTTTGGGAACGCCACCTCCAATAGCGCCGGGGCAGATTATGGGCAGAGGTATATTCCTACGTCCATCGGTGCCCGCTTTGCATGTTACGGGACAGCCGATATGTACACAGGACGATAATATTAAAATTGCTCTTACGGCAACACTGGATCCATCTGGCATTGTATAGGCAGGCCTACTGGCGGACGCCTTGTCTGAATACGGTTCTAAAATTTCTGGTTCTAAAAATGGTCGGGGATTTCTTCGGTGGACATTTTAATCCCAAGAATGGACCTTGTACTGCATGGAGTTAGTAACAATTTGTTCACTAATTTCGCAGATACAATATGAAGACGCAGATGGACGGACATTACCTGTTACCACGATTTTACGACAGCAGCAGTTCTGTAAGCAACATGTCAGTCCAGGTATGAGAAATATCAGACATCTGCTTTACACGAACACTCAAGTTTTCACTTTGTTTGAAGAGTCTTGAGACAAATGAAGAGATGCATGCGGGACCTTTGTTTGAACACTGTCACCCCCCATAAAGGTCGCAAGCCCATATCAACGGAACTCCACCCCCCCCCCCTTTCCAGAGATTACAGAATGAGCACCAGACAAGCGGCAATCGACTGTTCTATCATCTTACCTGTTCTTTCCATTTCAGTGACCCTGTGAACAATTCGACTGCACTACACAGTGAAAGAGAGTGGCAGGGCGGGCGGTACATCTGGTTCTAATTTAACCCTTTAATGTCCAGTGGTCACTTTATGTACCACCACATTACACAATTCTACGTTCTGCCCACACAGCTGTATTTATGTGTTTTGTGTGGATCTGAGGACAAACAGCGATTATTTCCCTATACAGCATTAAATGATTGGTTTTTATAACCGAGACTGAGTGTGTTTACTGCGCGGTACGGACTGGGTATTTACATGCAATGCAGGTTAACTTTAGTCTTCCGAGGGTTAAGGTACAAAACATACTGAATGTACTTGAAAGGAGGGCAAGTGTGATATATGGAGAGCTGCACAGCAGAGCACACGCACCGAGCTCTTGACAGTCCTACACAGTTGTATCGCGGAGCTGTGTGGCTGGACCAAGCAGCAGATCTCCGCCACTCAACCTCCAGCACGCATGAAAGAGCGTTCTGGTGTGTGGTAACAGCGATACGATGCAGTTACCGACTAGCAGGAGTGTTTTGTCGCGTTCCTATTCAATCGTCACAATTACCCAGGAATATAAACTCCACGTTAACGCACAACAACTTATGGTTATTAATATTAAATTATTAACAGACAATACCAATTCTAAACAAAGTAATTGCTCGATTTCTTTGTCGCTGGTGCATTCTGGTGACTAACTTGCTAAGTGTAGAGTATACAGGTACTTGTATCATTCATTAGTTACCAACAGCATCAGGCGTGCAGGGAGAGCTCCATACGTTTGTAACTAATGGCGCTCGAGAACCACAGAATTATTGTGAAAGTAAATCAAACTGGTTAACGATAAGCTGTCATTCGTATATCTAGAGAAGACAGGCCCTGCTTTTCGTACAACCGCTGTTTTATTGAAAAACAGTTGAAGTGTGATATAACTGAAATATGCTGACACTGCGGGCTTCAACAGCACAGTAAGCTTTGAGACCCTCCAAATTTAGTCCTTGTAACACAAAATACCCAACAAGTTCCAGTATTAATTTCATCATTATTTCTAACTTAGGCTCAGTCTATTATCATACAACTAAAAAAGCAGAATACCAACTTTGTAAAAAATAACTTACAGAAGTCCCAACGTTTCCACTTGCTCAGAATGTATTTATACCACAGCTCCCCCTTTTTTCGATTAATATTTAATCAGCAATTTATAAAAGTTAATTTAGGCCTTCAACGACTGACAGGCCCACATCCTTAAACCACCATTTTGCCCAAAAGTTTCATTTGGATTGCAAGAATCACATTTCGTCAAAATGTTCTTCATGGACAGTAACGCCTAAATGACGAACCCTGTTCATATTTAATGACCAACTTTTAAAGTTAATGTGTGTCTTCAATTACTGTTCGGCCAATATTCTTTAACGCACAATTTTGTCTAAAAGTTTCATTTTTATTTCCAGAATTATATTTCATTAACTGTTTTTGAGAGTTAGCATGCCACATGAAGAGAACTTTTGGTCAGCCTATTCAAGTAACTGTGGACAATAATTTATATAATAAATACACAATATGTATCATGACTTCATTGGATTCAATTAGAGTGGGTCGGTGGTGCAGGAGGTACGGCTGGGGGAGTGACGCATGCATGCTTTTGGTGGGGACACGTACAGGAAACAAAACACTTGGAAGACAAGGTCGCAGATGGGAGGAAAATGTAGAAAAGGGTCTTTAAGAAACAAAATGGGAGGGTGTACGCTGGATTAATCTGGCTCAAGACAGGGACAAGTGACGAGGTTTCTGAACATGGAAGTGAAAGTTCGATAAGGTGAGGTAAATTCAGTCAAAAACACAACTATGAATGTATATATGGCTAAATGACTGAATTTAGCGCATCTTATAGTTCAAACACACACAACGGGGATGGCGCACCTCAAAAGTTCGAATTGCGTAAAATGAGGGGAATGTGTTGAATGACTGAGAAACTATCAGCTTCTGGAAAGGGCCTGTGGTCCCTGCTGTTACGAATCTGGGTTACCATGACACAAGACATGCGAGTCTGATTAACAATTTTCGTGGGAGGGCTCCTGCAAAATGGATGATGCTACTGGACGGATAGCAATTTTGTTTAGGGGAAAGACTAAAGGGAAATATGAGTGGTTAGTTTGTGGGGAGGGCTAACTTTCAGGGAGGGTTATGTTCTGCACAGAAAGGAAAAAAGGAAAAGCATAACGAAAAGAAGCAGACAGAAGGAGTCGTAGTGAGGCAGACAGACCCAATTTCTCAAAGCTGTCCGATCCGTGTCGCATGCAAAATCAATCACGGTCTAAATCCCCCCCCCCTCCACCCATTCGCCATGCTCTCCCTGCATCCAGCATTACCGTATGCCCTTCCCAACATGAAAAGTTTTTGTGTATTTTTCTCTCCGTTTTGTGGATTTCGCATTCTTTTCTCGTGGCTCCCTTTCATGCCCCAAGGAACGTTCTAAATCAGTGCAAATTGTGACAAAACTTCGCGCTAAGTACGTTTGAAATGCATCTGCACAATGGCATGACAGACGACGCGTCATCCTAACTTTACAAGCTGTAATCGTGCAACATCAATCACAATATCGTGAGAAGCGCTGCTGATTGTGAGCTTCTAACGATGGCGTCGTACAAACAGCCACATTCAAGAAAACTGTTAACCTGTATTAAATGTAAATACCCAGTCCATACCGTGCAGTAAACACACTCCATCTCAGTTATAAAGACCAGACAGGTAATGTTGTATAGGGAAATAATCGCTGTTTGTTCTCATATCCACACAAAACACATAAATACACTGTGTGGGCAGAACGTGGAATTTTGAAACGCTAAATATCATGGCAAATACAGTAACGATTCGTGTTTAAAACTTTAAATAAGTCCGCACATTAAACATACACGGAAGACCTTACGAAGCAGCCGAAGTACCTCGTACGGCACATTTAACGGGCTACAGGCTGGACGGTCCAGGGTTCGAATGCCGGCATGATCACGAAATATCTCAACACTCGTGAGCGTTCATAACGGCCTGGCGCCGACCCAACCTGCTGCTCTACATGTACTGGGAGGCCTTTGCCTGGAGCAAACGGCTGAGGTGCCAGGCCGATCACTCATTTCCATCCAGTTCCAGGGTTAAGAATAAGCCCCCCCTTCACCTCCACAGTATTACTTCATGACGTGCACAGGGGCAGGTCCACGTTTCTCCTTACTATGAAACATACAACTTGGGATAGACAGAAACGTCTGGAAAACCTTCTCAGACTTGACCATGAAGCAGCCGGACCTTACGCCTTACATTGTGAGCCATGTGATTCCTCTGCTCGTAACATTAGGACTCTCTACATGCTGCGAACGTCGTGGACTGGTGTGTTTGTCAGGAATCTCAGAGTAAGGGGCAATTACGAATTTACTTCAACATGCGGCTGTCGGTCATCTGCACATTATCAGCGATACAACTGAACAATAGCAACAAGCAAAAACGTACAAACATAATGAGGTCTACAGAACAACAGAATGTAATACGGCAAATTGACTGGCACAGAAGTGTTTACTTCTGTAACTCACCACTCTTAACACACAGAACAGGAACCACTCTCCATGCAGCACCGAGCTCAGCACAGCTACAACGTTGTCACTCAGCCTAATTTTAGCGTCACTTACTGTCAGCAAATAATGGCCTTCTAATGCATTCCACCCTCCCCTACCACCCCCACCCCCCCACACACACATCTGCAGCCCTCAGACGAGGTCTTTACAAATTATTTGCACCAGTTGTGGGTTGCAGTTGGCCAGTCCGATCTACATGACAAGAATTTACTGAGTGGCCTTTACAATACACGAGGACTGTTCTCTGTGACGTCACGCTCTATCACACCAAGCTCTCGCCGAACGCAGTTTTGACTACGCGCTGTTGGAAAGAAGTGTAAATGGGACAGAAAGTGTCGGACAGTGCACGGCTAGCTGCGGGCGGTGACGCATTCGGCCGCCGCGAAAGCAGGTAGCGTCAACTCCCCAAGCACTGTATCGAACAGCTCATGTCCAAAAATGTGCGTATTTTGAGTGATGACGAGGGGCAGGGGCAGTGACCACCTTCACGTAACCGTTGTGTTCTCCAGAGAAGTTCGCCCAACACGCAATGACCACTCCGCTGAACCCCGCGATGGACCATGGATTACTGTATAAATGAAAAGAACTGCAACGGAAGAAAGCTGGGAACTTTCATAAAGTAATTCTAGCTCGGATATCCAGAAGGTATTGAAGAAGGCAGCACTTACACACGACCATCGCACGCGCACACACGCACACACGCACACACGTCATCCCGCATTGACCAGTTTTCCATTTTGGTAACAATCACAACTGTCCTGACAAGTCTGGTATCCGGCCAGCGTCTTCAGTCAGACGACGAGCAAGCGTTAAAACTAAGGAATCCGGTGAAACGACGCCGTGTAGTTACCAACGGGCCAACGCACCTACTTCCCCCTTGTTCAGGGTAGAAAATATTGTAGGATACCGTGAAGACGGAGGCAGTACGTTCCTTCGAAATGAAGGCAGTAAACTAATCTACCAACCGCAAACATCGCGTCCAGCCTGTCCACATTAGTGCTTCAAGCGGTCGCTGTTTATATAACTTACTGCACCTGTCACGCACTGCAGCCCGTACCCGATATCACACGTTCAACTGTAAGACTCTCACCTGCACTGATCATAAAGACTAACTAGATTTTAAAAGTATCATTTTTGGATACAATCTTGAATTCGGTTTAAGAACTTCAAACTCTGGGCTAAAGTTAATCCAACAGATTCACCCACATGACAGATTAAAGTACACAACTGTATCAACCCAAATCATTTCCTTTATTAATTCAAATTGGTTGGCGCTGCAGATCCCAAGCCATGTCGGAAGCAATAGATGATTGAATTAATGAATTAATAAGGCACTGTGCAAGGCTTAAAGTTTTCTCAGCGATGCAGCTAAGTCCTCAGATCGTCTTGGATGGGACACAGCGTCACTGGGCAATCGGTTTCCGAATTTTCGAGACAAAGCAGTGGTCTTACCGTCGAGGGTCGAAACGTCCAAATTTTTTCTTGGACTCTGAGAAAAAATGAGACGAAGCCACTACGTTGTTTGGAAACGCCGGAAACCGGCTGCCAAATGGCAGTGCGTCACATTTCTAAAGAACGGATATCTGCACTGTGGCACCTGGCGTTACAATGACTGTCGTGGTCAGATGCGCACGATAAATAAGGAATTATCTGATGGGCTTTCACCCGCAACCACCACACTCCCCTGCTAGTGAGATTTACAGCTACAGTAACAGTTACATTTACATTTACAGTCACAGTTTCAGTTACACGCACGCTTTGCTTAACAAAGCACATTGTCAGGCAGGCTAGGAATAAAATTTGAATGGACAGAATTTCTAACACCAAAATATTTCGTCAGACGTCATTAGCGTATTTCTTTACTGCCAGCAAGTAGAATTCTGGCTGACACAGCTAACCTTCCCATTCATAATATGAACTGGTTAGTGCCTTTGAAGTCAGGGCAGGTTACAAGATGCTGACACTTGACAGCCTTACAAGCTGAATTACAACTAATGCATCTCTTTCAGCCTCCATGCTTAATCCTGCGATTCTAGAGATAGGAAGATGCCATTTTTGTAGGAACAGAAAAGACGAAATTTCAACCAACTTTCGAAGACACTGTACGCTGGATCGACATTTTCTTGTGCCGTATCTTTGTCTCAGTGTTTCGCTGCTGGGGATGCTGGTACAGAGGGGGAGGGGGCAAGCAGCAGGATCCCTGATGACCCGGCGTTCCCCCCTCAGGCCGTCGTGATGCGGCGACGAGTGTGGAGAAGGAGGGCAACATGCTACAGCAAAGGGGCCCGAGCGAGACACGAAGACAGAGAAAGCGTTTCTTGCCCGGAGAGACGATAAGATAAGGTACAGCTACGTTATGGAATGGCACTTTAATTACACTAATGGGAGAACCAAATGTTAATTACAATTCAAAGTCTAAAAGAGAGAAGGATCGCAATTTATAGAGAGGGAATGGGGAAAGGGGTGGAAGGGAGGACGCTCATCGACGGGCGGGTTTTACGTCCCTGCAGCCTCCTCCTGCTTGCTTGCCTTTCCCTTTATGGCATAGCATTTCGCTTCAAGTTTTAACGCATTTTCAACAGAATCCGAAACGAGATTACAGCATGTCGGTGGCACATGGAATAAAGCAAGACGCTATACCCCTGTCCATTAAACGACAGGGCAGAGCTATCCCTGTCGACGGACCGCAGGGTTATAACGGAACTGGAGGCACAGCTCCACTCATTTTAACAATCAGTCAAGTCACACCCATGCCACTGGGTGCGCCCCACAGCCTCTGTGTACATCATGGCGAAGATAAATTTGTATCGCTGTGAGGTATTGAAACGTCCATCGTACAGCCTGTAGCCTGGTCACTACACCAACTGAGCTATGTGACTCTTGTTAACGACAACAAGGATACTGAATGTTAAGACGCTGACAATCCAGGATTACAGGAAGACACATTGACAGTCTATACCATCAGGAACTGCTAAAAGAACTGACGATACTTATATTAAGCAGTGATGTGCGCCCTAGCATGTGTGTGTGTGTGTGTGTGTGTGTGTGTGTGCAACGGTTCGTATTGCTAAACACATCTTTACATTCAGTGCAACAGGCAGTAACTGCAAATGCAACTGGTCTCCACAATTCCATTCACACAGCAATGCTGTCTTACCAAGCCCTCTGGCGACACACCACATACCTGCACGCCAGATGTCACATATTGCAGCGGCCCATCATTTATTCCCATCAAGCACAAATAAGCCTGCTGACATGACAGACAGTCTTGTAACATTGCGGCCACACAAATGGGCACACTAAATGTTCTGCTGTCGCTCTACGGCAGACAGTGCCGCTCGACCAGCAAAATGTAGGCACCACGATACTTCGAAACGTCCGTAATTATAAACCAACTGACATTGCGTAATGTGCCAGATGACCGAAATGCCTACAAAAGGGTGTAATCTATGCCAAGTTTTGTGAAAATCAGGCACTGATTTAAAATGCTGTTAGATGGGGAATGTAAACGTAAGAAAACATGAGCGCCCTCGAACATCGCGGTAGATAAAATGTACTGAACAATACCGTATAGTCGGTGCACATGGGGCTAGCATTTTTATTGGCTGTTTCGCATGTAAAGCTATCAAACAAACAAACAGAATAAATGATCAATTAATTGCAATGACCAGAATCTCTGTTGGGAAACTAAAAGTTCCTAAATTAGTCCAACAATTCCCGGCATTGTATGGAATTATTACATTGTTAACAAATCGGCAGTGGGTCCTATCCTGAGCCAGTTATATCCACTCCACGCACTCTTATTCTACATCTCGACGTTCTACTTTAATATTATCCTGCCATCTACGCCTACGTTATCCAAGTGGTCTCTTTCCTTCAGGTTTCTCTTCTCTCCAATGCGTGCCACATGCCCAACATACTCATCTTCCTCGATATGGTAACACGAATTACATTTGTTGAGGAGTGCAAATCATGTGAAGATCCTCGTTATGCAGTTTTCTCCAGTCTCCTGTTACTTCCTCTGAGTCACATCCATTTTACTCAAAACCCTGTTCTCGAATCCCCTCAGCCTATGTCACTCCCTTAATGTTAACAGACCGAGTTTCAAACCCGTGTGCAGTAACAGGCAAAATTATGATTTACTACATTTAATTCTTTTTAATCTGAGACAGCAAACACTTAAATATTCTGCGCCGAATGGCACGAGGCAATCCTCAAATTCAATTTGCCCTTAGTTTCTCCGTCTGTCTAATTCCCGCACATCTGAATGCCGGCCATCACCTTTCCACACAATTTATTCTCCAACCACATGTTGTGCTCTTCTCCTTCCGTCCGCTCACTCGGCAGCAAAAGGTATCTATTTAGTGTCTTCAGCATTCACTGCCAGACCAACCTCCTTACTAGCGACTACTAAATTTGCGCAAGTTTCCTCATAGCACGTGTGCGCTCGCCCATACATTAACATCAGCACCGACAAGAACCTGGCAGCCCCACTAAATTTAAATCCTTTCGGTCTTGCCAGAACGTTTGTAACATTAGTCATTTAGCTATGCACAAATATGGGTATTATTTTATCAGTAATACAAAACGGGCAGGCAGGTTTTAAGGCTCTACTGGCCTACTGGTTAAATACTGGCTTATCAGTAACAAATCTGACTTGCTGCTGGCACCCCAAGGACTGAACCGCTGAATTTTGCGGTATTATACGTCCTTGTTTAGCACACATCACCGGGTACAATTTAGTGACAGTTCCTATTTCAGTACACACAGCTGGAAATTAATACTAGTGCAGGTAACTTTATGCGGCAGAGGAAAAAAGCAATGGCAGAACTTGGACGAAAGCAGGAGGCTGGCTGGGAATTATGGGGGATTAGAAAGGGAATGTAAAAAAAGCAACCTGGCATATGCTTTGAATACGGAAATGTTAAACACACACAGGCGAGTCGCCCACAAACAAAATGTGCAAAACATAATGTTTATGTACAATGTTGCTACAGGTCAAGTAGCGCATAAAAACAAGAACTTGTAACGACAGAGCGAATATATTTAGTGGAGTGTAATATCTGGAGCTATAGGCTCTTCAAGAAGGACTATGCTCTACGGAGCTAGACGGTTGGTTAGTTTGTTAGTTAATCAGTTAACCAGTCAGTCAGTCGGAAAACCCGTTATGAGAAATTAAGAGTAAATCGGAAAACAAAACGAGAAAAACGTATAATGAAAGTAGAAGTGAGTGCAGACTGCCAAAGTCACGCGCTTAGATGTCACGCACACGCGCACAATTCCGTTGTATTCTGCGCCATTACAAAATAGTGCAGTAAATATGTAATCCACGTTTGCTTATGTATACTTGCAGCAGGAACAAAGACACGCGAACCGCGCCCTAACAGCTAGGCCGACTGTCATACCGGAAGGAACACAAACCTCCATATCGATGCCTATTAATGTTACGAATGAAACCCTATTGACACAGGTCACTAAGGATAATGTAACAGCGTGCCTGTGTAGAGCGAACTGGTTGTATCGTAGGAGAGGCACTGCAGTCAAGCGTGCCTACAGAACGGTATATTTCTCTTTCTTCGTACGGTGTATCAGACTGTGGGTAATTACAGATTGCGGCACTGATGTCAGATCGGATGGCAAGCTATTGCACCAAGTTTAGCGACAATTCTGTCACTTGCTTTCATATTCAAAATGGGACACACACAAACACACACACCACACACACACACACAGACCCACAGTGTTCTCAAGAGCATACGTTTGTCCTTTAACCTTTTAAAGCCCAGTACCACCACGTTTAACACTAAAAATTCCACGTTCTGCCCACACAGACTGTATTTATGTGTTTTGTGTGGATCTGAGAACAAACAGCGATTATTTCCCTATACAGCATTGACTGACTGGTTTGTATAACTGAGACGGAGTATTTACTGCGCGGTACGAGCTGGGTCTTTATTTATAAGTAACATTAAATTTCGTCTCTAGAAATGCGAGAAGAAAATTAGGCTCAAATAGACACATACAGTAATATTTAATCAAAATATGACAGACAACACAATTTCAACATTTTCTTCCATCCTATATTTATCCAGCATTTGATTCCTCACCAGTTCACTTTGATACACATGCACTGGAGTAAACGGGAGATCTTGTTCTTCTTATTCTACATTCACGCTTTTACAGAACAAAAAGGGAATACCACAGCAGTACATAACACATCAGAAAAAAAGAGGAAGAAAGAAGTTTGCAAATATTTACCAGAGGCATTGTGAGACTTCATAAGCCTGCAGATAAAAAAATTAAAAACCGTGAAAGAAGAACGGACGACCACAAAAAGGGGAGCAAAGAACGTGAGGGCAAACGAGTATTTATTCAAGACATCTATAAAGCAATACGGTGGGCATACAGGCAGGCAAATCTCGAAGGGCGACTCCTCTCAGAACATCGCAAAAGGCTTACTTGGTTCCTCACTTTCCTTTTGCCTTTGATCCATGGAAAAGGCGTTTATTTCATACCAAAGAGAAAAGAATAGTCAGGGTAAGGGAGAGACAAAAGACAGAGAGAGACTGAGAGAGAGAGTGTGTGTGCCCACAACAAGGAGGCGATTAGCGTCATCCAGAATGTAAAAAGTGCACGAGAGACAGACAGAGGGACACAGACAAAGAAAAGACACCGATGGGATGAGTGGGGGGAATTATTTCTGGGGGGGGGGGGAAACGAGACAAGCCGTATTCTGTTGAACATTATATGTACAGATAAAGTCCCTTTGTCCGTTCACGATTTTTCTTTTAAATTTTCGGGATTAGGAAATATGGCCCTTTGCAGTGAGAAGCAGTGCCGATACAGGCGACGCTGTTGCGGTCTTGCTTGTCTCATGCATTATAATATAAGTCATCTCAGTCACAAAGACTAGCAGTAATAATCGGAAGCCATTCATGCCGCTTTGTAGACTCCGTCTGATGGATTCGTAGAGCACAGAAAGGCGCCAGCAAAGAGATTTGGCAGGTGACACGTAGCTGCCTCTGCTAAAGTGGCGCTTCACAATACTGCACGAATGTGTTTACGTGTTCTTTTGTTTCTATTATTGCCAGCCTATTTCAACTGCTGCAGTTTGGTCTGATTTATTGGAACTTAAAGGCACGAACAAAGTGTATCCTGTTTACTCATCAACAACAAAAATATATTTTGCCTAGTAAGATAATATCGTATATAGTGGGAAGCCAAACTAACTGAATCTTTGGCTATAATTCAGGGTAATTTCAGTCCTTAAAGAGATCAGAAGTAACTATTTGTTGCAGTTAGAAACACGCTGCAAGGGTTTTAAGCCGCAACGCATATCCTGTGGAGACGCTTTCAGTTCAGACGACCAACGCATAATCCTGCAACGCTGTGCGGCCGGCCAGATGCCCACTTCAGTCGCCCTCCGCCACGCAATGTTTCTTGCAGCATATCGACAGGTGACGGTGGAACTGACAGGGACACCCGAGGGACGACTCGACTGGCCAGCACTATGGACAGACGGACGGACAGCCCAGCGCCTCGCGAGAGCTGGACACCGCCGGTACAGTGGCGGAGTATTGCTGTCCATTCTGACCTTTCATAACTGAAGACGACCCAAGGAACTCCATCATACTGCCCGCACAACACGACGGACGATCCAGCAGGCTGGAGCTTTGGCAACAAGAGGTGCACAGTTCGAAACTTGGCCGGGACACCGACAAAACTAGTTGACGTTCATCTTTGTTCCTCTCAATTTCTTCTGGCATAAGGACTAGATCTTATAGCGGCTGGGCTACGAATGTTTCGACCCAGAACTTTCAAAACGTCCGTAGCACAAGTCGCTACGCTAATTACAGGATACATCGCACTGAATTTAATTAAACTGTACAGAGGAACGTGTAAAGATGAGATGTCTTCTGGGACAGGATATGACGCCGTGCAGACTGGTGCAGCAATCTAAGCGGCACCAATGCCGTACAAACCAAATCTTCATCAACAAACACGTGGAGACCTCACACTGCTCGTGGGAACATACAGTCTGGACTGAACAATGAAATTAAGTCGTAACTTTTACTAACAGCCGAAGAGCCCTCAACACAAAATTATACGCAAATACTTCCATGCGAAACGACAGATGATTATGACGGAGCAGCAGCGAGTGGCGGTGTCTGGAGCAAGTGACGAAAATTATGAGAAATCAAGTCTCAATGCATGACGATACAGTACAAACGCTCTGTTTAGAGTCGTATTGCTGAATGATGCTTAAGACGTACAAGGGACACGTCTCTCTATCTCCATTCTCTCTGAGGATAGGCGGAGGTTCCCAAACACACCGCCGTCCTTGGCGAGTTTTGAACGAGATATCCCTGGACTGTGTGTTAAATATGTTCCCGCTCAGCTAGGGGTTCAACAGTCAAACTACTGAATTTAGATAAACTTTAAACTTTAGTGGTTACTTTATAAACAGCGAGGATTTTGTACACCATAAACTGTAACACTAAATGTTCTACGTTCTGCCCACACAGCTGTATTTATACGTTTTGTGTGGATCTCAGAACAAACAGCGATTATTTCCCTATACAACATTATCTGACTGGTTTGTGTAACCGAGACGGAGTGTGTTTACTGCGCGGTACGGCCTGGGTATTTAAATGTAATTCAGGTTAGTCTTAGTTTTTAAAAGGTTAAGACAACTGTATTCTGAATTCATCACACTTTTTAAGTTTCATCTATCGTAAGAAACGACGAATGACTGACAAAGAAACAGTCATTTTATACACCCGATAGGCACGGACACACACCGGCTGCACTTCTTCCTTCAGTTTGATCCTTTTCCTGGAGGTCTTGCCAGGCAGTTGCAGTTCCCAAGGGAGCGACAGTCTAGATCAGAAGAGCCTGCACAGAATCCTCCTTAGGGAAAGGAACGAGAGCCGGGAAACCCAGGCATTTATCCCACTATCGATCTATTTTAGTTAACCTTCAAAGGCGCGATACAGTGACGGCTGTAAAACAGAACCTCGTTTCTAACTGTTCATACACGCAGCACTAAAATAAAAGCCGCTCGCCTGTTTCTTACGTTTGTGTCTCTGTTAAGCCCCTTTCTCTCTCTTCCAAGCTCTGGCATTTCTGGTTCTTACTTGACTGACAACATTACAGTCAGTATGACTCAAACGCGAGAGAAATTTTGAGTCATACTGCAAGGGAGGTTAAGGCTTTGTTGTCGACTTTACTGCGCGAACCACAACACGGCGCGTTAGCCAACGAAGCTACATCCCGTAATAAGAATCGAACCCCGTAGACCCGAGCTACAGCGCTAGTTCCAGTATAATTAAACACTTCAAGACGTAACATGAACATCAGTGTCAAGGTCAGAGCGCGGTACTTTCCATGCCCTCCCCCCGCCGTCAGCAAGCAGCCATAAAGACGCCACATGAGGGCAGCTGTACCCGCCTGGCCAAGGGTAAGTGTCCATATTTGGCATTCAGCTTCTGGTGTATCTCAAAACTACAACGGGTGTCACAGTTCCTTCCATCAGCAAGGCAGGATGTTCAGCCACTAAGGCTCTGTGACTCTAGTCATTATACTGGAGGTGACTACACGTACAAATGTTAACTCACTGACTCTACAGAAGTTTCATCTGTTGGCCACAAAATCCCCGAACAAGCTGATGACTATGCCCCATCTAAACACGCGCTAAAACTCGCGTCGCGGTAGGAACAGGACACTTGCATTCACAACCTCTCACGAAGAACCACTGTCACTTCCTCACTGCCATGCAATCGGCGACTCCAATGCGGTGGGCAAACGTCAGATTGTGAAACTCGGCTGGTTGCGTTCACGCGCGTCCTTGATGGGCTGGGATCCAGCAGTACAATCATTACAAAGTATTTTTGTTCCATTTTTTTTCGCACTCCCTGCATCATTTTCTGACTTTCTACACTCTCAATATATCATGCACTGCTCTCACTTGCCGGTAAATTTCGAAGGGCACAACCTTACTGCACCATACCAACGAACACACAGAAAGTGCAAAGTGTTGCTGCCACTGTACATCAGCGTATCGCTTGAATAGCATCTGACTGACTGACTGACTGGCAAAATGATACCTCCTGTCGAAATATAAAATGGTTAACTAACGCTAAAGAAACAGGTTTGCGAACCTCATTGGTCTGCACACCTCGTAGTTTGTATCAGGATTACAGAATTCAGTATCAACTGCCAATGTCAAGTTGCATTCATACGAAGCCCGGCACAAAAAAAGTGCGTAGAAATGGGAAATTTCTTGGTAACAGTAACGAGCTTCATAATTTAACAATATGAGTGATCCTTAGCTTACTCACATATCAGCTATCAGCGGTGTACAAGAGTGGAAGCGTAAGAGGATGCAGGAGGACGGGGTCACTATGCTGACAACGGTGAAAATACGGAACTCTGTCTAACGTAGACGGTCCTTCTGAAATATTAATTTGGCTGCTCCCTAACTAAACTATAGGCATTTACAGTTAACTTCAGTAGTTACGTGTTATGCCCACACAGCTGTATTTATGTGTTTTGTGTGGATCTGAGGACAAACAGCGATTATTTCCCTATACAGCATCAACTGACTGGTTTCTATAACCGAGACGCAGTGTTTACTGCGCGGTACGGACTGAGTATAATATAACATAAATAGGATTAAGGTTAAATTCGGAGTTAAAGCAACGCATTCCGTATCATTAATCTTCTCGCGGCAGCAGCGGGAGACGCCAGCTCTTCAGACGTGATGAAGACAGAAAAGCAGCACATAAAGCAGACGTAAACATGTGTCCTCAGTAATTCTTGCCCGCCTGCTCCTCCTCATCCACGGCGGAACGGCCTTCCGGAAAGCAGCAATGCAATAAAGCACATGGACATGGCTTGTATTGGCTACGTCCACAATATATAGACGCAGGGGGCAAAGGCTCCTGGGCAGCCCCCGCTATGTAGCGTCCCCTCTCCATACTTCTACCACTATAAATCGTAGAAATCGCTGGTTTTTGTCGGGATCGATGTAGATTGCACCATTCCGGCAGCACTTCAGGTCACGAGTCGGACGACAGCGATTCGCTCTGTTGCTACTGCAGTACTTCGCTTGATACGAATTTCAGGAAAACATATAAACATGCGATTGATTCTGCCACATACGGAATATGACAGTTTTATCTGCACCAAGGGATCCGTTAGCTTGTACGTACGATTAAGTGCGAGGCACGCACAGAGTATTGCTGCTTTTCTTTTGTATGTGAATTATTTAACGACGCTCTTTAATAGATCGGTATGTACAGCGCCGAATTTATAGCAGGACAGACAATAATGTATTGTAAAGTACGCGAAACGAGGTACTTGTGACAATTTTAGAGACAATATGACGGCACTTGTCCGGAATGATTCAATCAAATAGACAGTGTCCGGACCGAGCAACAAACTGGTCACCTCCCAAACAAAATTCAGAAGCGTTACCCCATACAAAAATCTTCTCCGTCCATTTTCATACATTTAACAGCAAGAATAGACGGTCTGAGGAGCGCTGAATAGAGCACTCTGTTGGTAGCAGCTGAATTACAGCAGCAGTTGCAAGCAAAATTCCGTTGCGCACCGAAATGGCATGATGACCGGCGCAAGCACATACACATACACACACACACCACACCCACCCACACACACACACCACACATACACACCCACACGCACACACACACCCACACACACACACACACACGCACACACAAACCCACAAACACACACACACACACACACACACACACACACACACACATACACACACACACACACACACACACACACACACA
>Ga0123354_10005976_pt1 | contig 17927 bp, 4 predicted proteins | sample TergutLab28metaG_2_FD_97872 | JGI IMG/M metagenome (GOLD analysis project Ga0123354, IMG submission 97872) | Labiotermes labralis P4 segment gut microbial communities from Petit-Saut dam, French Guiana - Lab288 P4 | ecosystem: Host-associated > Arthropoda: Insects > Digestive system > Gut ...
AGATGATGGTCAGTAATGTCCAGATGATGGTCAGTAATGTCCAGATGATGGTCAGTAATGTCCAGATGATGGTCAGTAATGTCCAGATGATGGTCAGTAATGTCCAGATGATGGTCAGTAATGACCTTACACGAACGTGCATGAAAACGGAAAATGGGCCGATTTAAATTTACGATGGACTGAGGAGCACTCTGACAAACTTCGTCATGGTAGTCAGTAGCTTGCCCGAGGTTCGAACTTTGTACCTACCAAAATAATTCAGAATTGTTAATGCTTTTGCGCACTCTTTCGGTGCAGTTGTTTTTACGCATCTGATCGGTTAATTCCGCCTAGAGAACCAAATTTTAATCACCGTCTCTTTTGGGTATTATTAATAGTTATTTGCCAAAACGTCTGTGTACTGTTAAAATAGATGACGCAGAAGTCTGTCACAAAGCATGCAGCATTTCGATACAGTTTCAATGTATTCTTATTAAGCTTAGCACAATATATTGCAAATTGCTCTCCCGCAGATTTGTACTGAAACTCAGCAGTCTGCAGCAGACACCCACAGGCATAACATCAGCAGAACCAAAGTGAAGGAATATCAGTTTGCACGTCACTTTGTGATTAACTTCGTAGTAAATACAATGCCATCAGCAACCTGCAAAACTGTGGAACGTTGGATGTGAAAAACACTCGTACTCCTCTTTGTAACCCAAGGTACAAGGGAATATATTTATAATTAATGGCGTACTAAATACAACGAACTAACAGTTTAGAAACCTGTGGAAATTTGATGTAAAATATACATGTATTTGTAATGGGAGGAGCAAGGCTGTAATTGGAATATCACATGAAATATATAGTGAGATAAACAGGCTACGTCTTATCGCAGAATCTGACTGAGAATATGTAAGAAATTTTGCTAAATTCTTTACTTGTCGATCAGTGATGAAAGCGGAATTGCCTGCTAAAACTTTATCGCATTAAACAAATGAGACAATGTAAAACTTCTAACATGAGCACTAGAGGGTCTATTGGCTTTTAAACGTGAACTTTGAACACTACGATATAACTTTAATAGTATTTATCCGTGCATTACTGAACAATTGAATAGATAATACCAACAAATTCACAAGTACAGTATGAAAATGTACAATTTCACGTATCCAATACGACTCCGACAAGATTGATCTTCTTCAGATAATCCTCAGGGATTTTACATCCAATTATGGATTATCAAATAGATGAAAATTCTTGCCCTTCAAATTGATGATATCACAAAATTCATGAAAGCGACCAAACCAAACGCTTTCACTTCTATTTGTACGAACAATTATAATTTTAAAATTTTGTGATATACACATTTTATGGGCCAATTCTGCAAACTACATGATATCCACAATTTCAAGGACTAAAGTTTTAATCTATTTGATAAATAACCTGTGTCTTAGATATGTGCTTGTTTGATGTAAACTTCCTAAGGTTGATATAAAAAAGAGCGAAAAATGTTAGATTCTTAATGGATTATATGTGGAGTGTACATTTTAATACTTGTGTATTTGTCGATATTATCCACTAAATACGATATGGGCCTACAATATATTTCATTTGCAGTAAATTTGGTTTTAGAAAGATCAACTGATAATTTCAATGTTCATTAATTAACATTCACAGGCATGAATTTTTGCTAAATAATGTATAGAAATCACTTTGTGCATTTTCGGAAATACGTAACTATGATAAACCTCTTATTTTTATGAACAGGAAAGAAAATAGTTGCTCTTTTAGGTATCCTGAGAAACAAGTAGATATACTGCGTGTATAAAGTAGAGAATTTGGTTACTAAGGCAGGTGGCACACAGTACAATTTACTACTACACGTTAAAGATTAAATCAAATTTCATGACGTTTTACAAAACGAACCACAATATTTTAGAGTTCGGCATGTAAATTAGTTCTGCAGGTTCTTTAAAATTACTTTCGCAAATTAATCTCAAATAATAAACCTTATCCACTGTCTTCTGTAAGATCCTATGCCTGTAGAGAAACAGGCTAAAATTAATTGCAGAAAATGGCCTAGGAAAAGCGTGTGAAACAGAGAAGTACAAAAGGTTTCATGCAAACATTTTCGATTCTGTACTTGACAATGTTGCCATACAGATTGATAAAAACAAAATAAAATATGCGCTTTCAATTGTGAAAACAACACGATGCAGTATGCAGGCGCTTGAGTCGATAAATGTATTCAGGGCTGAATAACGCTCAAAACCTAAAATCCACTCGCGCGACACGGTTTACAAACTCTTCATTTCCTAGTTGACATAAAGCAGCAAAAGGCTAAAGAAGGGTTAAGCAAAATACAGCCTTCCGATCCATTCACACTAAACTTTGCTATAACAATAAATATAGTAGCAGTAATAATAAATCATTTGCTGCGCGCTTCTTATTTCAGGATATATTAAGAAAGAAAATTTCCATATAGGGCCGTCTGAAATATTCTTAAGGATCCAAAGACAGCCTGGAAACAAACCACTGATTTATTAGTATTCAGTTTGTTAAAATTTCAACATAAATATTTTGAGCTTAGAATCCACTGACAGAATGCTTCAGCTCGTCGGCAACATTTGTTTCCCATAAAAAGTTCTTAAAAAATAATACAATTCAATAACCATTATGTAAGCTACATTATTATGAAATATGCTTACATAAATTGTTTAAATTACGTGCATATGTTGCTAACAAAAGACACTGCAATCCAGAAGAATCTGGCGTCTATTCAGAGCCATTTATTGCTGACGACTTCTCTTCTGGTACCTAATTGTTAGAGACACTTCCGTCTCCTTCTTTCGAACTGAAGGCTTAAAAAGGTAACGATAAATGAGAGACTCGTGGTATTTCATACGAACTACTATTCGTGATCTTGCTACTAACAGAAACGACCCCAGAAGAACCTACTAATAAGGTGAACAACTAGCGAGTAAATTAATGAAAAATTTCACCTGATTTAGAGGCAAACCAATGACGTTTACTTTGGCCCTAAGGAAACAATCAATGACACCCAGGTTAACACCCAGCGTTAAGTTTATCCGCTTCTTTCTACAGTTACTTTATCTGTGGCGATAGCAAGCTCCAGTCCGCCTCTGGCTGCATCACGAACTGCATCGCTGGTCCGTCGCTCCTCATCTAATTTATCACATCCGAGTTCGCAGTAGAATTGGACGTGAGAGGCTGTCGGAATTTGTCATCGCAGAACGAACAAAGTTATAGCAAAGGGGGTGGTTAGGAGAGGCTTCCATGTTCCGATGTTAAAAAAAGAGGGAATGAGCATCCGACCCTAGTTAGAGATCAGGAAATGTGATTAGCCAGTAACTAGGGGCAGGGAAGGGAATCAACACCAGTAAAGGTAGAAGAACAGACAATCTGAACCAGCTGTAGCTCAGATAAAGCAACACCTTCATAACGGAATTCAACTTATTCAATAAGAAAATTTTCCTCTCGTGGTTAAATTCACAGTAAGGTTTAGTTGTGGTTTATTATGTAGTAACGGGTAAACTGTCGGTTTCTGAATGATACATTATCAGTGGCAAATCAGTGAATGCGAATATCGGTGGAAGGGCAACTTACAGAACAGAAGGAGAGTGCACGAAAAAAGTACTCTCGCAGTTTCACCGTGTCCACAATAAATGAAGTGCCCTGTGATGGAACTTGGGTCTCGGCGGTGACCTAACACTTGCCGTATAAATAAAAAAAACCGTACCTACGGCAGATAGAAAATTTCACGGCGAAGAGACTCACTAAACCGCTAACAGCCGCGTAAAAGTTTGGTCAGATACACCAACGCTTCGGAGATATAGTCTGTCACCATCACCTGGGCCCAAATTTATGATGGTGACAGATTAGGTCTCGGCAAAGTTGGTTATTGGCTGGGCTTTTATGTGGCTGATAGGGCAGAGGTGTTTAGAGGCAACACATAGAGGTCCCATGGTTCAGAGACGACGCAGGAAGATTTACGTGAGCACTGTAGCGGGAAATTAACCTTAGGGATGAGAAAGACGAGAGACGGAACCCGCAAAACAATTACCAACGTGTTACAAATGGTTTAAATGCACCTTAAGGTGATCTCGGTAAACGAAGAGGGCATATCACTAGCGCCAATGTATCTTTCTTGAAAGTAGTATGAATAACCGCGGTGAGTAGGTCCCTGTCGCATGGGGTGTCCGCAGGTTGCGGATGGAGAAACGGCCTCCAATATGGACAGTAGCTGCGTATATATTGAAAAAGCAGTCGCGGACAGCAGACAAAGGGTGGTATTCCAGATTGGGGGTTGGGCGAGGTGCTAACAAGCCCTCACCTAATAAAGTATCATGTTGCGAAACAGTCAAAGAGTAAACCTCGAACCTGGACTTTGGCTCAGGATAAGGACAGGTGGCGGACACTTGTGACTGTGGTTATGAACCTTCGGGTTACATAAAATGCGGGGAATTTCTTGAGTAGTTGAAAACCTGTTAGCTTCTCAAGAACGACTCTGTTGCATGGAGTAAGTCAGTAAGGAGTAAGTAAGTATGAATAAACGGCTTCTCGCGTGCAAGTTCAGTAGGTAATATCACGTGTGATTTTGTACATGATTGGTGTTTTATTTAGTGTCGACTGATTCGAAGTATATTACAAAACAATAAGGCAAATCAATCCCTGTACAAGCCAATTACAGGCCCAGAAGTTTCCGGGAGGTTGAGGCTCAAAGTTTTCAGGACAGTCGACACATGAAGGTGGTAAGGATGTCAGTCTTACGCACTCGCCTTTAACCCCCCCCCTCAGAAAATATTTATGGCACTCAAAACTGATACATGCTGAGTCGACCCCAGGGGCATAGTGCGGCAGGAAGGGTTAGGCCCAAGAAAAATTCCAGTGGCACGAACGTGAATCGAACCCTCGACCTTTCGGCTTTTAGTGCATTGCCTCAAATACTCGCGTGCCCCGTATTGTAAAGCAGAGAATATTTAATTGCCGTCCTGTCTTTCTGGATACGATTGCGGAGATAGCGAAGTCGATAAGAAGAAACAGACGTACACTCGGTTAATCTAAAGTTTCTCTGAACAGATACCAAAAGCTAGGCAGGCGACAGTATACGCTGCGCGATACGAATGTAATGCCTCCTATTTTTTTCTCAAAAATACAATTAGAGCTATAATTAAATGTACAAACATCGCGCGCGCGTGTGTGTGTATCCTTTACACCACTGCGATTAGTTCTTAACAAATTATTAATTACCAACACAGCTTTTCTCATGAATGCGTCAGACGTTGCATGCCGGTCTGCTAACTCTTGGGTGAAGGCTTTGGAGCGTCGCCCGCAAAATGGCGTTCTCGGAGTCCATCCTTCGGGATTGGGGGGGGGGGGCGAAAATGTGGAAGTCAGAGGGGGCTATATTGGGACTGTAAGGAGGATAAGGACTTGATTCACCTTCCTGTCAGTCCAAACCCTTTGAATTCGTTGAATTAACTTCTTTGATATCTGCACATATCGCTCTGGATTGCAGCACCCCTCTTCAGGAATCCAACGAACAATATTCCTTCACTGTTCCAAAAGATGCTAACCATGAAGTCACCAACTGAAGTCTGCACTTTGAATTTGCCCTCCATCATCACCCTACAGCACTGATTTAGCACCCTCCGACTTTCATCTTCTTGGCCCTCTGCCTGGGCGCCATTTGCGGAAGATAAGGAGCTGAACAGCAACGTGCGTGAAGAGCTCCCGAAGTTTCAGCAGAGTTTTACGCGACCGGCGTGGATCGTCTCACGTAAAGGTGGTCAGATTGTTGGTAATGAAGTAAAACTTGTGGAGAAATAGTCTCGACTTTCTAAGGGATGTGGCCATTATATTGGTAGATTTATTTGTAATTTTAAATATAGTTCCTGAGGACAAAAATAGGAGGACTTTCCTACGACCTTCCGTATATATCATTATCTAGACCATTCTCTTGTATAGGCTACAGTATATATCTGTAAAGAGTTACATGTTTTAACATTTAAACAAATGGACGCTAAAGATTTGCTTTTTATTTTACCACCTCACTGAAGAGATTTCGTATTATCCATAAAATTTGTTCAGCGGTTCTTGGCTTTATACAAGCTGACTCACAAAGTTACATACATGGTGAAGTTAATAACCTCATTTTCAGTACTTCTGATCGTAAGAATGCTAAGAATTGGTCCTGGTACTCACTAGGTAGGTGGCTAAGGGCTCATCAGAGCATTTCTGGACATGGGGATTAAAATAACTATCGTTCTGTACACAACTGAAACGAGGTGACAGGAAAATCTTAGTCTCGTGATAGAATATCACTGTTATTTCAGAATATCACAGTCAATTTTATATAAGTGTATGCATCGAGAAATTCCTAAAGATTTGAGTTGGTTCATGATTAATGCTGGTTGTGTTGAAAGAGTTCGTTCTGGTGTGAAAGACCTACAATCAGACTTCAAACTTTAATGTGTTCCACCTTGTCTAACTACCGTAAAATAAACTTATAACTGTAATTTTGTTATCACGATTAGTGGTGGGTTGTAACCATGTAATAGAAAATTTTATCCTGCAGCAGAAATATATTGATATGAAATCAGTTTACCAGTGCCATTAATATCACCCTATAAAATCACAATAACTAAAACAGAAATTTGCATACTGAACTGCATCAGGCGAGAGCACAAACCCGTCTGATATATTATTGCTCCTAAAACTGAGCAGCAATGTCGGGTTTTAATCCACCATGTACAGCAGACAAATTTCATTCGCGTTAAATCATCCGTACTCTATGAGATACTTGAACAAAACACAGAATTTTTCGATCCAACGCCCAACATTACTGTCTAATAATCGGAAGGACTCTTACATTCAGTCGTGGTTTTACAACATTCAATTGGACTGACGACGTAGTCTAAACTGCCGAGAAGGTTCCAATTTGCCATAACATAGACCCTGGTTTATCATGGCCTTTCCTTTTAGATAAACTAATGTCATGAATATTACTGTAAGAATGAACGGTGAATCCGGGAGAATTTGAGGGTTACAGCGTTATATAATCTTAAGTAACTGGAGAGAGAAATGGATTTAAAATAAAGTGTAATAACAATACAGTTTCAATATGGCTACAAAGGTTCCAAAGAAACTTCCTTAACCAAATGTGTTGAGAGATAATTTTGGAAGGCAGTCCTAACTTATAAGTGAGGTAAAAGTGACTAAGAAACGGATTTTCTGGTGGAAAGCAATGTTAGATTGGAATTGATGGTAACACAGACGAGGTGAAGTGTAAAACGAGAAGTATTTCTGTTATTAAGCAACAAAACTTGAAATTCTGAAATACGTCTGAGTTTTAAATACTGTTTAAAGCTCAAAGAAGAAATTATTTATAAGAGGGTTGGAACAAATGTAACAATTCAACAAAAAAAAGTATTAAAGGACAAATGGAACACGACTTTCTTCGAGATTAACACAACACAATTAATGAAGGAACGGTAATGGCAGCAGTCCTAGGAAATATATATATATATATATATATATATATAAGGTAAAGTGATCCCATTACAAGCCCGGTGTGGCCCAGAGGGTGGGTAGAGGTATAGCTCTACTCTTCCATGACCGCGGCACTAGAAGGGGGTGAGTGGTCAGCAGCACGCCCCGGCCGCACATTACCCCCGGGAAAGACCCGGTACCAATTTTACAGGAGGCTGGGTGGGCCCGAGGGCCGGTCTAGACGGGCGGAAAATTTCGTCCCTATCGGGATTCGATCCCGGACCGTCTAGCCTGTAGTCAGTCGCTATACCGACTGAGCTACCCAGATATATATATATTCTGTGGGGCAAAAGCCCAACTCGGGCCTAGGCTACTTCACTATTGAGTTTTCTAGGTCACACACACACACACACAATCTCTCTCTCCCTCTTTAATACTCATAGGAACGAGTGATCAGCTTGTCGCAGAGGCCGCAACCTACATGAAAACAAGAGACGAACATGCATGTCCTCAGCGATATTCGAACCCGCGATCCCACGTACCAAGCGGCCGCAGAGCAAGGCCACTGGGGTCGGATATAGAGTTTAATGAGCTCCACCTTGGATCAGGAAGAACCATGTAAGATGCAACAAACCAATACTAATAACCATAAATTTACGGTATAAGCTATACTATTTGGAACAAGGAAGAAGAGCAAATAACGGGCAGTACTAATGAAGAGGAATTCTGAGTTCTACATATTCGTGTCACATTCAAAATTCTCTTCGTGATCAGGGAGAAAACGTAAAAGACGGTAAATGTAATTATTTAGCGCAAAATGAACCTAAGAGACATGTTTCTTTAGAGCAGACATCATGCTGTGATTCCTAAACTAAATAATAAAGACAGCTTTAGTAAACACAACTATCTATTACTACAAAAACAATATTTGTCTTTATGAAATGCTATTGCCCTTCGTTTTATTTGTTTGTACCCGATTATGACATTTAGGGACCGAAACATGCAGCATTGTTGGTAACACATATTTTTACAAAAAGCAACATGAAATCCCATTGAGCTCGCAGTACCCTCTGCAGTTTCCATCAAGACACGTCAGTCTGTTCAGGTCCTTCAGGACAGTCAGCAATAGCAAAACCGTTCTTGTCACGCACTCTATTCCAAATGAATGCGCTCATAACTGAACCTTAACCCCATTTCATTTCCTTGGAACAGCTCTCAGTAAAGAATTATTTTAACAAAATCTTTTCTTCGTGTTTATCAAAATATTACGTTTAAACCCCACACTGTCCTGTACTGTTAGAGCCGTTCAGACCGAACTTTACGATATAATCTGACATCATACGGAATGCCCATATGCCGTATATAATTCCTTCTTAACAACAGACCATTAAAATTGCTAATGGTAAATACACAATTCGCCGATCTCAGTCTAAGGCGCGAGTCTGCGGGCGCTCTCTTTGCTGGGATTATGGCTTCGAATCTCAGCGGAGGGATGGATGTCTGTCCCTTGTAAACACTGCGTATTTTCGGGTACATATCTGTGCGACGGCCCGATCACTCGTCCAGAGGAGTCCTACCGTAGGCATATGTGTCTGAATGAGTGGGTTCGAAGAATGTTGTACAGGAGACCTAAGCCTAGACCTAGGCCCACATAAGCCGTCCAGCCCTGAAAAAAATCCATTCTACCTCGTCAACAATCCGACCAGCACGATCACAGATGCTAGTCTTGCATCAGTTTCCTGCTCCAGTTCTCAAATGAATACAATTTCGTAATTCCACAGTTCCAAAATTATCGTCTTCCCTGGTACAACAGACTCAAATGATGCCTGATATTTCTCACGTAACACGGATCAAAAAAGTTTCGTCACCCCTTCCAATCCAGACTTTCCTTCATGATCATATCGTCGTTTCCGTTCTGGCCAAGTTGTGAAGGTCAAGCAACGTAATTATACATCACTTCGGTCCAATGTCGTACCTCATAGGCGTTATCAGTTTCAAATTTCAAGTTTGTTCCATCTCCTTACATCTCCTTAAACAAACAAGAATGTCAGTATGTGCACAATATCAGTATGTGCATAAGAAAATTTCTGCTGTGGACGAAAACTTTCAACAAGTAAAACGAACACAATGGCTTTTAAACCAAGAGATCCAATGAAAAGGCAAATCGCAATAAATAAAGATATTATAAAAAATAAACACTTTCAATTACCCAAGTTGCCCCCTTTCATACCAGAATGAAAAGACTGTTACTGTTAAAGTGTCAATATTTCTCCAGATAACGGGAATTATTAACAGAACTTTAAAATCCGCTCAAGTTCAAAAACAAACTAGAATGGCAATATATAACACTTCGGCATTACCTACCGTATTATACGGATGGGAAATTCAGGCAGTTAGAGAAGAGGATAAATCCAGGATAAAGTCAGGGGAAACGAAATTTATGAGGAGAAGAACAAAATACACACTGCAAGATTACAAAACCAATGAAGATATTTCATCAGAATTTAAAATTAACCCAGTTTAAAGAAAATTAAAAATTACAGAAAATAAATGGGTACAACAACTGCGGCGAATGGACAGAGACAGACAGACTGCCACACTTAATTATGAAATATCAATCATGTGGGGAAGGAAGCCAAAGACGACCCCTCAAGAGAATTCTAGACTGTTAATGGGAGCGGAGCAGGTCACGAAGCCTAAAACCCTGCAAGCTATGTGATGATATTCTTACGTATGCATCCTAGCAAAGATCGACTGGAGCGACATTCATAAGATCTGGCGTTCTCAGGATGGTGAGGAGCATTATTGTGGCTTCTGACAAACGACACCGTGTAGTCAGTCCAGAAAACTAGCACCAAAGATATAATGGAATTTACAGAAGATAGAAGTGATGCCGGTGCGTTTCTTCAAAACTCTGCCACCCAGTTATTGGACCAGTCTCTTCACTTGTCTGAAAGCTTCAAGCTTTATAAATGACAGAGACATCTCACATTGCGAGCCGGTAGAGACACACCTGGCTTTTACTCTCAATGTCCAGTTTTCGGATGTCGGTCCGGCGACTAGCTACACTAAGGAATTTCTTGTTTTCATTAGTCCTTCCCGGCAAATCCCCGAATACTTCTGTCCCATTTATCATTTGTAGTTCATTAGTTAGTGGTCTCATCACTTATCTGTATACAGTGTGTACCTAAAGTGGGTTAACAAACTTCGAGAACGAGTTCTTTACGGGAAAACAAAGGAAAAACTTCATACAAACATAGTTTGGAAATGAGTGTTTTTTGAGTATAAATATGATTTTCTTCAAAAGTAAATACCTTAAATGTGTAACTTTTACTTACAACTACCAAAATAAATTTATAGGACACGTTCCCAATTGAATAACTGAGTTCTTGCCATATATCGGGTCACAATTTACAATTAATGCTATGAATGTTCTATACCAGAAACAGTGCACGCATGGACTGTACCTCGAGGAAGGTTAGAGCACATATATTAATATTAACTTTTCACTTCTAGGTTACGGAAATCTCTCTCCTGAAGGTTTTACAGGTCCACCATATATACCTGAGGCACTTTAAGCCATTTAAGGGCACTGTAACTAAATGTATAAGATTAAGTGATAATTATCTAAATTAATTAATAAAGAGTGCGAGATCTTTGTTCGGACTCTCGTGGGTCGGGAGGAAAAGTTAATGTTATTGTAATGTTCCGGATAAGAGGCAAAGCTCAGTGAAGAGAGTAGAAGAGAAACACCGTATAAATGACTGGAACAGAAAGGGAATGATAAGGTGGGAATGGAGGTGAGAGTGGCCTCCTCGTGTAAAACTGGTAAATCTAAGGAACAGAGTACTTTTTGAACGGATGAAGGAAAAAAATTCCCTCTATCTAAAGGAAAGTGAAGCTTACCGCAGCATACCACTAGACAACGTCCTGTGCCAATTCAGTCCAGCCTCCCATACTACTACCGGAGCATATCACTAGACAAAGTCCTGTGACAATTCAATCCGGCCTCCATACTCATACCGGAGTATAGGACTAGGTAGTGTCCTGTGCCAATTCAAGCCAGCCTCCATACTCATATCGAAGGGTACCACTAGACAACGTCCTGTGCCAATTCAATCCGGCCTCCATACTCATACTGGAGCATACCACTAGGCAATGTCCTGTGCCAGTTCAATCCAGCCTCCATACTCATACCAGAGTATGCCACCAGACAATGTCCTGTGCCAATTCAATCCAGCCTCCATACTCAAATCCCATTTTCAAGACCCAGTCATAATAATATTGGCAAATGAACGCCAATATCTTCTAAGTAGTGAACTGTCTTCATATTTCCGGCTAAAATTTGTCATTCCCTATGTGTGTGCTACAAGGCACGTAGTATAATACTTTGTGAATTTTCTCCTTTACTTCTGTATATTATCTTTTTACTTTCTTCCGATAGAGTTACTGAAATTTATTTGTTTATTTACCGAGTGATGTTTTGTCCATTACATAAACCCCTCTCCTTGTAGTACCAGATACTTGCATAGCTCATACTCCCTAAATATAGCTATTTAAATTAGTCTCTTCTCTAATTTTACTACCGGTACTACCTGCTCTACTACTATTACTCTACCACCACAATTTATCATTTCTTCAGTAATTTTCTTATTTTCTCATTCGGTTCTCCGGTAGACTCCAATACAGGATACATCTTACTGATTATATTTTCCCGCCTTTAACTATGTTTAATTATTATTTTACAATATTTTTATCATTATTATCGTTGTACAGTTTGACACCTGTTACCGGCTATACCCCAGTCATATTCAACTATTTTCTCTATTAATGTTCTTTCAAAATGTTAATAATTTTAAGGTTTGAATAATATAACCTCCGCATTTTGCTTCCCCAGATATATTGGGAAACTTAATCCTTGAATCCTCTTTTAACATCTCTAGACTTTCAAGTCTCTGCATTTAACCACATTATTCCACTTGTCTTCTTTCTTGTACAATCGTCAATGCAACTCCCTTTACCCCTCTTCCGTTTCAATTGTCTCCAATATAACAAGGAGTTGTCAAGAAATTCTGGTATATACTTGACAGACTAAACAACGCCATTCGAGACTCGAACTACATACAGCAGAGATATAAGTGAAGCAGTCACTAAGGGAACGTAGTGTTGTACTGTGCAAATAAACCCATTATTCATACGATAAAGTTTTACCATCTTAATGAATTTAAAAGACGAGGATGGAGTGTAAGAGTGTTAAACAGAATGTTTTCTTAAGGCACAAAAGGTGAATACAGACCACAAATGTTAACTATTTTCAGCTTGTTAATTACTTGTTTATGACAAACATACTACACCTCTTTGAAACACTGCGTCAAGATCCTCGTCAAATATATTCTGTGCTTCCTCAGTTGCTTTACAATTTATATACTGTCTGCGCTTTCCATCAATACAAACACACTGAAATTAAAAGTTATATTTAATTCGCGTCACGAAACCTTTACCGGCTGAGGCCTCTCGTCTTTCAGTTTTTTTTCTAAACGAACTCAAATTAATTTCTGGGGTTGGAAAAATGGTCGCTGTGCAACTGTTCATCCTCAGGGGGGCTATAAGTAATATAAAGCACTTTAGTAGGCAGCCAGACTGGTTCCACGTGTATAAACATCAGGACTAAAACGATATTCACTGATGATGCTATAAATGGAAACCACAGTAAAACCTCGACCAATATCGAGAGGTGGTCCCCCAGTGTCATCAAAGTGGTCACCTACAGCCTTTGCTCAAATATGAAAGCTAGTCACGGCTTTCGATTTTATGACGAAATTTCCATTTGCAGCAAGTGAAACAAAGCTAGACCTTTGGACCTTTGGCCATTGCTTTGTTTTCCAACCCAGTACAATCCACTTCCTTCTTACTGTACTTCACACTGCAGCAACTGCAGTATTCCAATTTAAATAATTGTAAAGCCACGACTCTTCAAATAAATTTCCTAAGCAATCTCAGATATGCAACAGAACCAACCACTACTTCATAGCTTAGTGCCCAAACGGCAGGATGTGTTGCATGTAATTAAGCACTGAACGTTTCCTCAAATTCTGATTAATATTGTACTATTTTTTTTTACTAAAACTATATTGGCAGGTTTAAGTCCGCCACGTGAATAATTAAACCGACTCTACATTGTTACTTGAAAATTCAACTTCAGTTATGTACATCAATTAATTATTTTAATGCAACTGATAAGTTATTTAATAATCACTTTACGGTGCCCAGCTAACACTTAGCTAAATCCAGTAGACATGTTAACACTTGTTTATATTTCTCGAATATTGAAATGCAATCCTCAGAATTACCTTCCGCCTCTCTGAATATTCCACGCTGTTTTTCAACCACATTCTCGAATGCATGTCTCTTGAACTTAGTTCAGGTCACCTCTCACAAAATCTCATTAGTAGTAATGAAGATCTTTAGTATGTAATAGTTTTCACTCTGTTATTTCTTCAAGGTACATGTATTCCACTCAGAGCTTTGAGGTCAAATGCCTCTGACGTACGTGGCACATTCTGGTCTGAAACTTAAGAGCCTTGTGTCACAGCCACAGCAATAAAAATGTAATCTATTTTCTCTCGCCCTACCATTTAAAATTAGAAAGGCATTTCTTCGGCCCTTTTATCCGGACTGTTAGCCTTATGCTTAGGCACATAATACAGAATAATGGGGCCTTGTCCTACGAAAAAAATATAATTTCTGAAACCTTTTTCACGATGCGAATCAAATTCGATCTCTTACACTTTAAAATTCAGTCGCCACTAAACTGGAGAAAGCTGTTTGGGTTGTTGACACAATTATGTGGTTATCTGGCACGAAACAAAAGGCTGAATACACAATCATAACACAAATATGAAATATTGGTAGGCGACCGTCAATTATAGAAAACCCATCAATAAATGTCAAGAGCCCTGATGTGATTGTTAATTAACGGAATTCAAAATATGTGGGTATTATATTTAGTGAACCGTGCATCATTGTAATATTTGAAGAATAAAGACCAACTTGATGTCACTAGCTATTTTATTTCACTTCGTATGTACTCAACATGTTTCGGACATTAATATATCCATCATCAGGAGCTTGCAACTGTGCTGTTGAATTACCACATCGGTCGTTTTGTTCTGGGTTCGTTGTGTGTTGGAGATTTGGTGTGGTTGGGTTTGAGTGGTGTCCGTGTTGCAGGCTTCAGCCTGCAAGCTCCTGATGATGGATATATTAATGTCCGAAACATGTTGAGTACATAAGAAGTGAAATAAAATAGCAAGTGACATCAAGTTGGTCTTTTAGTCTTCAAAATATGTGGGGTTTACTGAAGGTAATGAAGTCAGTAACTGAGAAATGCAATGCACCATGTAAGTCACATCATACAATTCAGCAAATATATCCCAGACATGAACGTCCTACCTGGCATGTAGCAGAGTTGAAGCAGGCGGCAGGCAAACCCTATCCGATTATCATACAAAAGCAGTTGTTCCTATATATGGCATTAAAATAATTGAGGCGTAGTGGTTTAACACCACTCCTCCTTAATCTTGGGAATAGGGTGAGTGGTTAGTGTCACGACCTGGCCGCATTACTCCATTGGTCCGGTACCCACTGAATACGAAGATGGGTGAGCCTCAGAGTTAGTGTGGACGCTTTGAAGAAAACTAATCAAGATTTATAGGATAACTTGTCAATAGGGTGAGTGGTCAGTATCACGCCCCGGCCGCATTACTCCATTGGTCCGGTACCCATTGAATACGAAGATGGGTGAACCCCAGATTTAGTGTGGACGCTTTGAAGAAAAGTAACCAAGATTTATAGGATGCCAAGCTCTCAGTTTTGTCCCCTAATGTATTCTAATGTAAAAGAATTAATTCCGAATGATCAATTTAGCCTAGCACTGAAGGACTGAAGGCGATAAAAAAATCGCGGTAAATCTAAACCTTTGTAATGAAGAGATTACCTCATATTGCAACGCCGAGAACACAAAACCCAGAGGTTGTGGGTCTTGTCCCAAAAGATCGGATGACCCATTTCCAGCATGCTACTTTCACCCAAGGAAATTACAATAAAAAGTGACAACAAACTCGAAAGACGTTCTGAACTCAGCATGTGTTACCGGATATGCTGAAGTGCCTCTAAACTCATAAGCATCGCAGCATACGTCAGAAGCCAAGAGAAACACAAAGCGCTGTCTTCCCATCTCAAAGAGCTGGTACTGTAGAGCGACAGATGCACAGCTATTGTCACATCTCCAAATCATGAACTTCTAGTTTCCTTCCTTTTTACCCCTTCGTTCTGCTCTTAAGAATAATGGAGGGGTAGATTAACAGTAACGACCATTCGGATTGCGCTCAGAGAAGAATACCTTTTGCTAGATCATCTTTACGTTAGGGAGTGACTGAATGTCACTTTTGGTATATAAAGCAATCGACGGTAGTCATGGACAGTAACCATTTTCTTAGCACGTTGTAGGCATTGCATCCAGTAGCTCTATCTAGTATCTTCTGTGCTACAAACAAAATAAAGCTCAAATATGGAAGGAAGAATTGACTTTCCCAAAATTTTTTCATCAGGCTGACTGTAAGACTTCTATAAATATTAGCATGTAATAGTAAATTGGTTAGAGCCCTCTCTGTTCCAATTCACGTAGGCCTTTTGTGCCCCATAATCTAAAGTCCAAGTCATGGGAGCCCTGGAAAAAGTTCAAGACTGTCCTCAGACTTAGACTTCTAAGATCCTCTGGGTCCAAGAAAAACAACCTACATAGGTGTGTCTGAGTGTAAACAAGTCATCCAAAAAATGGGCTGAGGTTTCCTTCTCTGCTACACACCTTCTACGTAAAAGATTGTCGATCGGCCTCAATATGTAGAAATGTCTTCTCAGAGTGTAATGTCCAGTAAGGAGGCAGACAACAACCCTGGATTGTGTCCTGTCAAAGGACAGCAGCATAGAATTAGCAGTCGAACTAGGTCAAGAAATCAATTTTCTAGCCTGTTTGATATTCGTGTGACCATGTATCCTTAATATGAAATGATGTGTGAGACCAACTAGATGCAACAAATTATGGTTTAGCATGCCGTGTGCACTGTGTGCACACGGCATGCTTCCCGGCTTCCCAAGACTCCAGCCAGCACATCCAGTGCTGAAAACCATACGCAGTAACATACAGATTGCGCTTCTGAAGATGGGCATAATGATACCTTAAACATGTTGAGCTAATGAATTATTAATAAACCATAATTTGTTGTATTCAGTTGGTCTCACACGTCATTTCGAGCCTGTGTCTGAGTACTGATAAGACATTATAAATGTTACTTATGACTAAAGTAGAACAGATATAATACGAGCCTTGAAGAGTGCTGTGGTCCATAATATGATTAGAAAAAGTCCAACGGTTGTTACATTGACATATTTCACCTTGTTAATAAATGTTATAAATTTCCTAATATCCATCCTCACACACGGTTTCAGGAATTATATCGAATGACTGCAGCTTTTGACCCACCTCACAATAACGAATGATTGTCGCGATGGTACACATTACTAGGGTAACATATAATACCGACACGATACGATGAGTCTGTCCTTCTTTGTGAGTTACGGAAAGTAGTAAAACGGATACTAAATAATTTAACGAAATTGTCCCCGTCGTAATGACCTATGGTGTAACGCTTTGTAGGTATACTTAATATGAATGAATCTTATTAACCATTCACTACAAAGAGAGATTTCGCTAGCAATAACACCACAGTGAAAACACACAAGAGTACCATCTGATTTATAGTAAAAATTCTGTTTTTGATAAAAATTGAATTTGTGCATTTGTTCCAGTACTCTGGATAAATAATGCACATATCTCGAAATCGTATTTAGCGGCTGGCAGGACCCGTTTAACGATATCGCAATCTGTGCGACTGTGCGGGGCCTCGCCTCTCCGGGATCCCAGTAATGGCCAGTAATATTTCAGAGTTTCTGTCAAACATATTTTTTGTGTACGTTCAATCTGCACAGTCACTTCATGCTGTTGGTCAACGACATCAATGAATACTTGCCCTACAACGAACAACATTTTCGTAAATAAAAGACGGCGTCTTTCTAATCGCGAAAATGTAAAACCTTAGAAGTTTAGAACGTGGTGAAAAGAGAAGGAATTTTGTACACGACAGCATCATCATCATCATCATCATCTACATTTCCAAATTTACGTAGAAAAAAATTTAAACTCCAGTAGAATACTAACTCACTATATGTAAATTAAATAGTCTAATCGGGCATTGCTGGGGAAACCGGAGGGAAAGAGACCACTGGGGAGACCTAGGCGTAGATGGGTGGATAATATTAGGATGGATCTCCAGGAGGTGGGATGTGGGTATGTGGACTGGATTGGGTTGGCCCAG
>Ga0123354_10005977_pt1 | contig 17927 bp, 10 predicted proteins | sample TergutLab28metaG_2_FD_97872 | JGI IMG/M metagenome (GOLD analysis project Ga0123354, IMG submission 97872) | Labiotermes labralis P4 segment gut microbial communities from Petit-Saut dam, French Guiana - Lab288 P4 | ecosystem: Host-associated > Arthropoda: Insects > Digestive system > Gut ...
CTGAGTAGTAGTGGGTCTGGAACGGGGTCCACTCAGCCTCGTGAGGTCAATTGAGGAGCTACTTGAATGAAAATAGTAGCGGCTCCAGGTCTAGAAAACAGAGATTAACGGCTGTGGGGACCCATTGCGCTGACCACGTGACACCCCTCTATCCACAAAAGTTGGCACTAACTTCGCCGACCGGCAGCAGCCGCTCTGTCGGTATAGTTCGCGTGCAGACTAAGGCCACGGAGTTTAGTTTTAGTTTACTTATTTACTTACTTACTTAATTACTTACGTTATTTAGTTAGTCAGTCAGTCAGTCCTTCTCAACCTCAGAGGCACTGGGCTGAGGCACTAGTGGCTCCACTGTGTGTATTACTGTCTCACTAACATCATTAACCTCATGTACATTCAATAGCTGAGTGAAATGATTTCTCCACCAAGCCAAAATACTGTGGCAGTCCGTATTCAAGTCACCCTTCTCAGCCTTTATTATATTAGTTCTAGACTGGTAACCCTTCTTAAAGACATTGATGCCCCTGTACAAGCTTCTGATATTTTTTATCTTACTGTTGGTTTCAAGTTCATCAATTTTAGCTTTTGGATATGCCTTCTTTTTGTTCCTGAAGTGAATAGTAGCTTCATGTCTTACATTGTGTACATTCTCTACATTGCTCTGCTTTGGATCCTGTAACCACTGCATTTTAACCTGCTTCCAATGATCTAAAAATTGTAAACATTCTTCATGAAACCGTGGTTTGTGCTGCTTCAGTTCATCCAGACCTAGACTGTCTTTAGCTGAGAGTTTTATATTCTCTTTAATATTCTTCCAAGCTGTATTTATGTCCTCACTATCATTTAAGTTCTCCAGAACTACAAGCCTGTTTCAGATTGTGCAACCACCAGATAGTGTTCAGTATCACAGTCAGCTCTCCTGAAAGATCGTACATCGAGTATACTTGAATGCCATCTCATATCTTGCAATATGTGATCAATCTGGTTGAGAGTCTTCCCATCAAGAGAGGTCCAGGTGTTTTTGTGAATGTTTCAGTGCAGGAACATCATGCTCTTAACAACTAGATTATTTGATGTGGCTAAGTTTACTATTCTAATACCATTATTATTACTATCCTGATGTAGACTGTCATTCCCAATTGCTGATTTGAAGATATCCTCTCCACCCAATTTTGCATTAAATTCTCCTAAGAGAGTTTTCTTATGGTACTTTGGAAAATGATTGAAATCTGCTCCAATTTCTCATTAAAACTCTCAAAACTATATATGACATCCGGTCACTAACAAACTGTACTGTCTTAACTACTGATACTGTTCTGTGGTGTACAAAAAACACAAAAAAAACTGTTCCCAGTTGATGATTTTATTTCCTTATCCATAGAAAATATAAGCCCGTGCTCTTCAGTGCCCCCTTTGTCCCATCTAACCTCCCATACACCCACTAAATCTAATTTATACCTTGCCTTATTCATTTTATAGATATTTTATTTTGTATTTATGAATTTCTCTCAAAGTCAGGACAGGTAAATGCAGCCATGAGGGAGTGGAGGAATAGCTACACTTCTTAAACTTGGCACTAAATGGGTGTGAGTGGTCAGCTTCATTATCTGGCCACTTTGCATCTAGAGAAAGAGCCCCCAGTCAATATTTGTTGAACTGGAGGCTCAGTGGGCCTAAAGGGCAGTCTGCATGCTTTGGAGAGGAGATAAATCTGGTGCCTCTGCCGTAATTAAAATCACAGTTCCTCAGACATCTAGCCTGTAGCCTACTCAATATACCAGCTATGCTGCTTGGCTCCTCTTTGCTTGCAGTGTGTATTAGTATAATGCCAGACCTGCTATATTAATATGACATGGTTTCCAATATGCTCTTTTCTGCTTTATGTAGGTGGATCGTTTGAATTTCCCGTGTGGATGCTCCCGCGATGGCTGTGCTAACTCTAGTGGACGTATCGAGTTTAATCCTGTTCGAGTCCGCACACACTTCATCCACACGCTAATGAGGTTAGAGCTGGAAAAGAAACAGAAACTGGAGGAGGGAGAGGAGGAAAGTGGGGGTGACACATCAACAAAACAGAACCAAAATTCCAACAGGCATCTTTGTTGGGATGAGGAAGATAGACTGTCTGGCCCGTCAACATCCTCATACCAGGAGGAAGGGAAAGGTGCCATTGACAGCTTAGGGGTGGCACCAAAGTTCAATGGCAGTCTTCTGCGAGATGTAAGCCTTGGTTCTGGCATTGAAGTTGAATCCTGTGTCCATGCCGGCAGCTTTACAAACCTCCACTATGGTGCTTCAGGAGATGGGCCTGATGGAACGGTAAGTGGTTCCGACATGTCAGGTGGAAATGCAACTGGATTCTCAGGGATCGTAGGAGATCTGCCTGCTCGTGAAGATTCGTTGGATCTGTATGCATTCAGAGATGACTGCTATTCGGAGGAAAACAGCAACGAATTGTCAACTGATCACTTAGAAGGTAACAGCAGTGTGGATCGTAACCGCTTTCCTGGACATCACCCTGGTACCTCTGTACTTCACCAAGGGAGGAAGAGTCATTCAAATGAACGTCAAGAATTTAGCATGACTCCTGGTTTTCCTTTTAGTCAACCAGGTAATGTAGGTGGGAGGCCATTTGCCACTTCTCCAACAACTGGGCTTTTGCCTACACCAGCATTCCCAGATACTAGTACCTCTAACTACCAGCAGCAGAGCACACCATCGGCACCTGCTACGAACATAACGTATGGCGATGATACCGACTCTAAGTATCAGTATTCTTCAGGGTTCTCTACGTTTTCCAATCCCCACCCTGTTGCAACAGCAGAAAACTTTGGACAATACAGTGGAGTGTATGGTCATGGGTTTACCAGCAAGGTCACTGGTGAAGGGTTGGGGGCTGACACTTACAAAGATAGCATGTTGAACAACCCTGTTCAGGGTGAAGAATTTCATCAGAGGTCACAGCCATTACTGGGTGCTGGCAGCAGTTCTTACGAAGGTTTTTCTATGCTAGGGGACCCGAGGGAGAGTTTTGACAGCCAGGATTCCATTGGGAAGCCTGTTGGTGGCAGCAGTGTTGTACATGGTCACTACACCAATCTCCACCCTGTGTGTCCCATGAGTAACAAGTTGGAACCCTTCTCTGAACTTCTTCAGGGACGGTACTCATACATGGCAACTGCACGAACATCTGCTTCCAGTGCCCCATTTGATGATTCTTCCTCGACCATGCATGGGCCATCTGCCACTTACAGTAGCAGTGGAGCCTCATCAGAGCAGTTAACAGTGAGTGATGGTGACTCAGAAATAAGGCAAGATGGTATAAATGTTGAAGGGGACAAAGGTCAGGCTGGTGATAATGAAAACAATTCTAGTTCTGCCTCCTCTGGTGGTACAGATGATTGTGATGAGAATTTTGGTGAAATCATTAAGAAAACCATGGTAGAGACTGTGTCAGCATAATATTTGTATGTTCCAGCCAAGACCTTTATAATTAAAAAGCAAAGTTTTAGAATCCTGTAGTTAATATACAAGTTTTGTTTTAATAAATGTTGTGGAAAAAAAACTCATTTCCCATATCCCAGCTATGCAAATTCTTCAGGTTTGATTGTGTTTTGCAAGTCTATATGTTGATTTCAAGAAAGGGGCTATAGTTTTGGTGTACATTCAGCATATAAATACAATGTGTCAGTCAATAACACAACACTTTATTTTGTATACAGTAAACACATTATATTGTCAGGGCAACATGTTTAGATCTTTATTAGGTCATCTTCAGGCCCTCTGGGAAAACAGATCCAAGAGCTATCTGTATTTCAGTGCATTGTGGGATCCCAAATGCTTAAAGATTTTGTTATATGAATGTGAAGTACATAAGCTTGTATATATAGGAATCTGTTTGGCAGTCTGAGCATTAAAAGGTTAAAAATTGTCTGAGTTGGTGGAATATTAAAACCAATTGTGTATACACAATATTCCAATATATACAAACTTATGTATATCACATTCATATAACACAATCTGTAAGCATTTGGGGTCCCACAATGCATTGAAATACAGATAGCTCTTGTATGTGTTTTCCCAGAGGGCCTGAAGATTACCTAATAAAGGTCAAAACATGTCGCCCTGACAATATACTGTTTTTAGTATAAAATAAAGTGTTGTGTTATTGACTGACACGTATTTATATGTTATAACACTTCAGCATGGAAAACATTTTTAAAAAAGTACATTCATCAGTTTTTTTTGGCATACTTTCTTTTTACAGATTTTGAACTTGACGGCATCACTAGGTATACACAGGTCGTTTCTGTTTGTACTGTCCACTGTCAGAGATACATGTGGTACATATGATTACATTTGGTTTCACCTTCAAGTTATTGGTTGTCTTCATGCAGATGTTTGATTGCTGTCCTGTGGAATGTGAGACTCAGTGGTTTGGTAGTTTGGTAACAATGTTTTGGAAGAATCTGCTGCCTCCATCTTCAGGATAGATGATTAAGGAAGGTGGGGGCTGAGATTTGCTCTACAGTACATTGCTACTGCCCAGCTATGTGGCATCACATCCAGGAAGACCAAAATAGTGACATTTGCTGCCATGAAGTTGGGTCTGCAGAATTTTAACAGAATACTGGGAAGTTCCTGTTTTATCTGTTCATTTTATAATTCTACTACAGATATTCTCAACAGTCCTGCTACCTATCCTGGTTAGAGTTAAGGTTATTGGTTCTGTCCCATTACAAGACAATCCAGTAACAGCTTATTGTATTTTAAGAAACCATTGAACATTTTTTACAATTAAAGTACATCAAACCAGGTCCCACATATAATTGAAGTAAGATATAAATACATAGAAAATTTTATATATGTGTGTGTGTGTGTGTGTGTGTGTACATTATATAATAAATGGTACTAATGAGAGCCTGGTATAGGTAGCTGGCTCATGTGACATGTTCTGAGAGAAACCAGATGCGTGGAGTGTCGTTCAACAATGCCACAAAATTGTACACATTGTAAATAAAGTAGTTTCCAAAGGATGTACTAGACCTTGATCCTGTTTTATCCTGGACAGGAGCCATGAATCGATGTAAACAGTGTGCACCTTTTCTAAGCTAATAGCTACACATGCAAGTTTTTAGAGTATGTCAAGAGAGCTGACTGATTGCCAAACCTGTTTTCAGCCTTGGCATTACAAGTAAATTGCCGAAAAGGAAATACTATAATGGAAAATCAGTAGTGTAGCCAGTATAGTGACCAGGCTGCAGACCAGACAGGGCCAGCTGAAGGGTTGGCCCAGGTGGGCAGCTACCCAGAGCACAAACATGTAAAGGGCACTAGTACATCACTGGAATTATCAGAAATATGATGCCAGCAAACTCAGGTTTCCACAACGAAAATAATTTCTTCAAAAATTACCTCAAAAGAAGTTTCACCAGCCCTTTACTAAACCGAAAAAGTTTAAATAATGTTGGTTTGAAGTATGCCCACATGTCTTGGGTCGGTCCTGGGTCTGGAAGATGTGGTGTTGGAATTTTGGCATGAACAAGAGATTTTTCTCCAAAACATTCAGAGTGGCTCTGAGAAGCACTTAGCCAATTAAATGGGTACCGAAGTAAAAAATGAGTCCACCCATACTTGTATTCCCTCTACATGCCTTTATGGTGTGGCCAGGGACTAGTTGGAAGCATTTTAACTACGAATGGACTGGAGACCTATGTTGGTAATAGTGACTGCAGGTACGTAACTGGGTTTAAGGTCCTAGTATTTGATGCAGAAAAATATGTTCAGAAAAAAATTATGTAAGTTTTGTCCAGTTACTTTTTGCAGCATGTGTAACAATACAGGGGCTATATGAAATTTATATATTTAGCTTCCAAATTTTATGTTATGCCTTCAGTGTATTTATAATGACTAATTTATAATAACCAACAAATTCACACAATCTATATATTTACACAAATATTACATTAAAACATTGAAAACTGCTAAATGTTTTGATCCCTGTGGGACCATCATTGTGGAGCATTACATCAACTGACCTTGTATGAAACAAACGTTAGACAGTTAATGTTTTTTGCAAGATCATTTGAAATTCACAATCCCTGATATTATATACAATATAATTGATGTACACACTCCCTGATGATGGTCCCACAGGGATCAAAGCATGTAGCATTTTTCATTGTTATAATGTAATATTACTGTGTATATACTTAAGACTGCACATTTGTTGGTTAATTGTTGTAAACTCTGCTTCCAGTGTGAAATGGTAACGAAGGACCCACTGATGCTAGACATATGAAAGCCCATGGAAACTGTCCGAATACCTACAAATCCTGTATAAAACTACATTTATGATAAAAGTGTAAGTACTGTGTAGCAATAATGTATAACTCTGCAATTTACTCTATGGATAAATTCTAGGGCCTCTGTTGTTCATAATATATAAGTGATCTTCACCTGAGTATAAATTCTGTGTCAGAACTAATATTGTTTCCTGATGATACTAGTGTCATAATATCAAGCAGACATTTCACAGATTTCTGTTCATTGTCAAATTTATTTCTCTCTCATATAATTAAATGGTTTGCTGCTAACAATTTAGGTCTAAATTTAGACAAAACGAATGTATTGAAATTCATAACAAAGAATTCATCACATTCTACATTACATATTGGTAATAAAGAAAACTATGTAGAAGAAACAACATATACAAAATTTCTTGCATTTATAAGCTGATAATCACATCAATTGGAAAAACCATACTGACCAAACAATTTCTGACTTAAGTGGAGCATGTTGCAATGTTAGGTCATTGGTCCATATCAGAAACATTAATGCTCTCAAATCAATTTAATATTCAAACTTTCATTTTATTATAAAATGTTGAATAATTTTGGGGAGTACCTCTTCCAACAATGATAAGATTTTCACTTTACAAAAGAAAATTGTCAGATTTATGACTGGAGCACAACCCAGAACTTCAAATGTACAACTTTTCAAGCAATTGGAGATTCTAACTGTTCCATGCCACTATATGCTTTCATTAATGTGCTTCATTATCAATAATCAGGACATTTTTCAAACAAATTCATTTATACACAATATTAATACAAGGCACAGCCATCATCTTCATAGACCAAATGCCAACCTATCTTGTTTTCAAAAAAGTACATTATATGCTAGCATAAAAATTTCAATAGTTCACCACCTAGGGTTACAATTCCCAAGAATAAGGCACAATATAAAGCAGCCTTCAGAAAATACCAAGAGACACTCCTTTTACTCTGTATATGAATTTTTTATGTGTAAAGTTGACTTGTAATACTATTTTTGTAAAATGTTTGTAATATTTTACACGGTCAGTCCGTATATTTGGGTACTTATGACTTTTTCCACATCATTCTACCTTTGTAACACACATTCGAATTCATGCAATATGTGTGTATCTATGCTCTTATCCGCGCCGATGCGATGTGTGTATGCGTTCCGTGGTAATATATATGCATGTGTGTGTATATCTATGCTCTTATCCGCGCCGATGCGATGCGTGTATGTGTTCCGTGGTAGCGTACTATAGAGCGCTCTGATCCGTGATAGATCGGATGTGTGAGCGTGGTGTGTATTAATCGACTTTATGTGAAATATGCTTTAGTATTTTAGAGCTATATGTATATATGGTACAATATCAAGCTGAAGTAGATGTAATTTCTAGAGGGAATGGTGCTGTAAGCGGTGTTGATGTTCATAAGTATGGATCCTGTAGTTAACGTAGGAACATAACCTTAATCGCTGAGTATTCAACCAGTGTTTATATAGGCACGTGAATTCAGAGGTTTTCAGGATCGCCATATCGTAAATGTAATGCGCCTACAGTCTGTATTAAAATTACTGAACACACGTTTGACAGTTTTTCCTGTACGAATTCGTGAAGCTTGTCAGAAAATGCAAAACGCCTACATTCGTTGCCAAGAAGGAGCTGAGGTTTTTCAGTTTTCTTTTCAACTCCGAAACGAATTACTGGGAGTTGATCGCCAATTTAATTTCAGCAGACAGTTGTCGGAGAAAGTAAGTGATTTCCTGGCTAGAATAAACACCAGTATTGAAAGAAGTGTAAATAAGAAAAAGAAAAAAAAACGAACTGGCGAAGGAGAAAAACAAGAAGACCCTAATAAAATTGAAGCCAGTTTACTTCGTGGTGGAGAGCTAGTACCTGGCGATCAAATGTGTAAGGACATTATATGCGACAGTGGATTGCGTCTTCTTCTACTGGGTACTGAATATTCTGTAATCTTGAATGCTGCATGGGTTACTTTGATCACACTTCCAAGTAGCATAATGGCAGGGTTTCCCGTTTATCCGTTAAAGCTTGAAGTGTTATTTGCTGATAAATCTGACTGCACATTTTGTTGGTATAAGAATATCGGTGCAAATACTGGGAAGAGCCTTTCACCAGACTGGGTTGAAGTGGGTTCTGGATTCTATTATACGCCAAGTACGTGTGACATAGGTTGCCATCTGAAAGTAGTTTGTGTACCACAAAATGGAAGTGTATGTGGCCCTTCATCAGAAGTTATATCCACAAATCCTGTTGAGGCTGGACCAGGGGCATGTCCCTTCGAATTGAGACATGCGTTCACTAAGGAAAGACTTAGTGGGAAAACGTAAGTACTTGTAACATTTGGCAATGTAAGAAATATTTCATAGTATGTGTTTGGAAGTTTATAATTTTATTCATTCTCATTTATTAATATTTGTAATTGGATATTAATATTTAACAATCTGTACCATTCTAGTCCCATAATAGAAGATACCACTATGTCACAGAAGTTTAGCGTGATGCAAAGGTTTGGACACAACCTACCCATCGTGTAATAATACTCATGTTTACACGTGTGATTGTTGTAATGTCATCACTCAATGTAACCATAATGCATGGTGTGTAGGAGTACAAACTACATGGATCACACTCCTTCCCGAGAAGGTAATAGGTCTTCAGCTAGTCAAGGAATTGCATTTATTTGTGTAACCCATCGATCATCACTATGCTTACAAATAGTCCCTCACATATCCCTGTCTTGGACCATATGATTTGTGAAGGAATGCTAGTACAGAAATTAACATTAGAAGTTTTTAAATGTCTCACATAACTGCTACATATTAGTCACATGTTGACAGTATCATTCATCATGCAGTTACAAAGATCTCAGCTGCGGAAGTATGTAGTAAAAGTGTTGCAACGCAACGAAGCACAGAATGCATATCTGCAGCAGGGCACTCTTCGCAACATAACATTACACAACATGGCATGCTGCCACAACACCCAACTTGTACAACGAAATTAATCTGTGACTATTTCTAGTGTGACTTTAGCAAGGAATGTATGACTCACTGGTGATGGTCTTAGGACCAAAACATGTTGGAGCATTTTTAAGTTTTAATGTGTAAATTTTATAAATTTTATATATGTGCAGTGGTTGGTGTAATAATTGAATAATGCTGCAGTAATTGGTACATGTAGGTATCACCGGGCTGTTAATGGCTACATAGTACTACTGTTGCTCCCATTTTGCAAGCCTACGTGACAGCTGTGTTGGTATAATTGATGGTAGGAAATTAAACACTTCGGAGATATGGTAGCCTGTAGTGGCATAATGTTCATACATAGTTTTATGAAAATGCGTACATTGTTTTAAGAGGGGCATGTGAAACACACATACATGATGGTGCATGTCTTCCCTTGTGTAATGAGTAGTTGGTATTCAGCTATTTGCAAGGGTAGTGCGTTTTTAGGCCCATTCACAAAATTGTGCAAAGCAACTGTTACCTTTATCATGTCTGTCTGTCCTTTTGCATGAAACAAGTCAGCTCCCACTGGCTGGATTGTTATGAAATTCGATATTGAGTATTTTTCTAAAATCTGTCAAGGAAGTTCAAATTTCATCAAATCCTGAGAAGAATAACACGTATAATGGGTACTTTACATGAAGACTAATGGTCATTTATGATAGTATCTTGTTAATCTTCTTAGAATGAGTAGTGTTTAAAACAAGCTGTAGAGAGAATTGAAACGCACATTTTATATTCAATACATTTTTTCCTGAAAACCATGCAGTTTGTGAGATTATGTGGAAAAATATGGTAGAGCCAGACATGCTGTGGGTGACAATAAAATAGGATGCATGCACTTTGCGTGCTAGGTAACTAAACCTACAGACACACACTCAGAATATGTAATAATTATTGCGTTTCCATGGCAACAATGGTCAAGCAAAGGTGCCCCAATGTTATGTTATGTGTACATTGCCTCTCTTGTTCCTTTTAATGCCATGTGCAAAACGGCTTTTAGAACTTCAAATTTCATAACAAAATCTGCCCTTTTTATCAGGTTCCGAGTCGTGTCATACAACATCCTCGCCGACTTGTATGCTGACTCTGAGGTCTCACGCACGCAGCTGTTCCCATACTGCCCACCGTATGCACTTAGCATAGACTACAGAAAACAGCTTTTTCTGAAGGAACTGTTGGGTGAGTTTGTAAAGCAGAGTATATTATGATTAGGTATATGTCTCCAAAAAATTTTTTGGCTAATGTAGAGTAGTGGCATGTTGGTGGCAAGTTGAGGTCAATTTTACAGCAGTCAGTATGCTTCCAAGTTCTTGAGGCTATTATTTAGTGTGGTTTTCCCCAAGTAATGTGATGCACATTTCAACAAAATTTCGGACCCGTTAGGTTTGTCATAATCTTTGGCAATGGCTGCAGTACCATGGTGGCATCTACATGTACTACTTTCTTCTGGGTACTTCCCTGGTGTCTGAACTTTATATGCCGACGTTTTGGAACACTCTGTTCCATCTTCATAGGCAGGTAGGTATGAATTACGACTAGATTTGATAAAAGTTGGAGTATTTATACGGGAAAGATTTGGCTCGAAAATAGCCTGAGCCGATAGGAAGGAGGGTGACCAGGTAGGGGCGGTTCAGAGTACAGAAACAGGCTGTGGAGCGTAGCGACCCACATGGAGGCCGCAGGGGGTTATGTGAAGGAGATATGGCGTGTGTCGGGGTGAGGTGAAACTATTGTGTTTTAGGTGGCTGTCCCTTTCCTTAAGCTTGCGTAGAAGGGGTTTCCAAGATTTGCTTAAGTCATACTTCATACGTACCTGCCTATGAAGATGGAACAGACAGAGTGTTCCGAAACGTCGGCATATAAAATTCAGATGCCGGGGAATTACCCAGAAGAAAACATACAACATTCAGTACAGGGCGAAAGTTTGAAATCAAGAATATGTATATTATGTTTTATTTGCCACAATAATTGTTATAAATGGTTATGAAATAAACCCCATTGTGCAATTACAGTTTGTTCACTTATAATTAATTTTTGAGGACAGGTTTTCAAATATGATACAACCTGTGTCATTGGTAGCTGCTTTGCCAGATGAATTGTTAATTCAGTCAGTGTAGTAACAGCTGGGGAAAATTGTGTTTTGGTTGCATGTAGTGACAGAGGTTTTTTTCTTCTCTAGGGCATCCAGACCAATTGAAAACTCATAAATAGTTGGCACATTATTGAGACGTGGGCAGGATAGTGTAGTCGGTTTAGCGATTTGCTACGGGCTGGTGGGTCCGGGGGTCAAATCCCAGTGGTGTGAGATTTTCCACACCCATCCAAACCAGCCCTGGGACCCACCCAGCCTCCTGTACAATAAGTACTAGATCTTGATTTCATACTTTTGCTGTGTTCTGAATGTTGTATTCTTTCTTTTGGTTGATTTCTCAGCGTCTGAATTTTATGTGCCGATGTTTCAGAACACTCTGTCAGTTCCATCTTCATATGTTGTTGAAGCAGGAAGAATGCTTACACCACCTATGAAGATGGAACAGAGTGTTTTAAATGTTGGCATATATAATTCAGATGCCAGGGAATCACCCTCAAGAAAGAATACAACAAGTCCTAGGTCTCTTTCCTGCGGTTAAATTGACTAGTGCGTGGCATTGACTACCCTTCCCCATCTAGCACTTAGGCTACAGAAAGTAAAGCTGTACCTCTACTCCCCCTCTAGGCCTGTTCTAGGTTGAACTTTGAACTTCTTTTTTTTCCCCCCACTTTTTTTCATGTTATGAATTGTATCGAAATTGGCTGGACTTACCCTTATTGGTGTGTGTATGTTGCAGTGTTTGGCAGTAGACTGAGTTAGGGAATGTGTAACTGTTTATGTGACATGTGAGCCAGTTCATACAGAGGATTCATTATGTTTTGAAAATTCCAGTATTTGACACGATATTATTCGTTACAGACCTAATATATGCAGCCACACCACCACTGTATTATCCACACACCACTGTATTTTAATGGACTGTTTTAACAACTGAAACTTTAGTAAGCACAAATTAATGCGCTCCCTGATGATGGTGTAACGTAACACTGAAACATGTTGGAGCTGTTTTCATGTAAATTTTACTATTGTATTTTAAGACAACTCACTAGTGCATCAGTTGGTGAATAAATAAAATTTTGATAATTTGAACTTCATATTAGTGTGACATTTCTTGATACCCAGACCTGACTTTGTTTTTTGACTTCGCTTGCAGTTCGTGTAATGTGACTTTCTTACATGTGGACTATAAATATCTGCACCAACCACATACTTATGTTTGCAGATTGTTTTTAAGTGTGTTGTTTAAACAATGCTTTTAATTATTGTGGTTATTTAGTGATACTGACAGGGGTATAATGCAGTACTGGAATAAATACCTGTTACATTGCCACTTCATGTACCACAAATCCCAATGGACTGGCCCAGGATCAGATCGGGGCTTGAGAGGCTGGTGACTAACAGCCCTAGCCATGACACAGCAGTGCATGTTGTTTATATGTGTATATATTAAGGAATGGGGTGGGATAGCGCAGTCGGTATAGCGACCCGCTACGGGCTGGACGATCTGGGGATCGAATCCCAATGGGGACAATATTTTCTGCACCCATCCAGACTGGCCCTGGTACCCACCCAGCCTCCTATACAGTGGGTACTGGGTCTCTTTCCCGGGGGTAAAGCGGCTGGGGCGTGGCGTTGACCACCCACCCCATCTAGCGCTGAGGTTATACGAAAGAGTAGAGCTATACCTGTACTTCACCTCAGGGCCTTTATGGCCTGTTATAGGGTGAACTCAACCTTTATATTAAGGAAAACTTACACTTATGTAGCAAACCAACAAATGCACGCCAATAATATATGAGAACCATATCATACATTACAAGTGTGCATTACAACCATATCATATATTATCACTGTGCATTTGCTGGTTTGTGGCATAAGTGTAAATAAGTGCATGTTATGTTATACAACTAGGAGGATATATTGAGTGTGAATAAATTCTATTCTATTCCATGCAACCTTGTGTCAGAATTATCCTAGGGTTCTTTGCTCAAAGCTGAAGAAGCCAGGGGATGAAGCTGACCACTCACCACCGTATTGTGCCAAGATTAAGCTTGTGCAGAGTTTTGCCTTACAGCATCTTGTGTCTTCTGTCATAACAAGGTTGGCTGATCTTTATATTGTGATGAGGAGCATGTCTGCTTCATGTTCATTAGTCCATGGGGTTCAGTTGTCAGGAGTGGCTATCCTGGATGTCATTCTTGTGCAGTTCTTGAATTCCTTCAGGCAAATAATGGATTTAGGTTATGTAATTCCCTTTGTTATGTACTGCAGCGTGTCTTACATACTGTTCGACGGATCAAGACTCGTTATTTATTACATGATTGTTCTGTAGCCTCTTTCCCTGTATGGTAATACCGTAATACCTGAGCTATAAGTGAAGTGTATCCTATATGTAGAGCATTGCTAACCTTACTGAAAACAGTGAGTTACAACTGTGTGCCATCTGCAACATTCTGTATAATAAAATCATTTCTGTTTTGTGTGTTTCGTTGTTGTGTTAATATAACAAAACTTCTGTGCAGGTTACAATGCTGATATCATATGTCTGCAGGAAGTAGATTCCAAAGTGTTTTCTAACGACCTGATTCCTGCTCTGTCGTCTGTTGGATATGATGGTGTCTTTGGAAAGAAGGGTGGAGCTGTTTCAGAAGGATTAGCATGCATGTTCCACAAATCAAGGTTTAAGTAAGTAATTAGTACTGTCAGTTGGAACAGTGACTAGCCTATGGGCTGGTGAACATGGAACTGGGGGTCAATTTCTGACAGTAGTGTGAGGTTTCTTCTCCATCTTTGACAGTGTCTAGACCAGCTGTTCTTGCCAGAAGTAAAGCAGCTGGTTACTCACATCTATAGAATGCCTCAATTAAGATTGTGTGGAGCTATACCTCCACTTTTCCCACATATTTACGTAGGGTGGTGATTAAGTGTACTGTTTTAATCAGGTTGAGGATTTTGTTGTGTGTAAGACTGCTCTTGACCTTATCTTACCACAGAAAATTAGCACTGTCTTTAATCATTGAACCTTCAACTACAGATGTGTGTCATCGCACGCAATTCATCTAGCCGAAGAACTGAAATCAAACCCATTATTTGCTGATCTCTGGAATAGGGTGAAAGATAATGAGGCTCTTGCAAATCGAATCCTGGCGAGGACCACCTGTTCTCAGGTAATTTGTAAGTGTGATCATTGCGAACTTATGACACTTCCAACTAATGCATCAAAATTACATGGCTCCTGTCTGAAATGACAGTCTTTATAAATGTGTATATTTTATCAGTTTTCTTTAATTCTTTTCACAGAATCCATGAAGTGGATTGTGATGTTATGTGTATACATTTGTCAGGGTGTCTCATTCATGAAACTACTAAATACAGGAATATCTTTTATTGCTTGCCAGAGCGCAGCAGCTGGATTGTGTAGAAAGCCTACATTGGCTGTACCATTCCATAACAGCCACTGTCAGCAGGGCAGCAATTAAAGGTACCCTGTGTATTTTGATCAAGTCGGTATTAGAGAGAGTTGTTTGCGCAAAGAGTTGCTAGATGAATTCATTTATTTGGTATGTGACGTGCTTATGGCACAGAGAATCAAGATTTGACACCATGTATTTTGGTAGATAAGGGCTAACTTCTTGGAGGAATGTGCTGCCTCCATCTTCATGGTACAAATGAGAAGAGGGAGGCAGCAGATTTTTCCTAAATTTTGATGCCTAGCTATCAAATGCCATGGAGTCACAAACCAGAACACTCTAAGTGTAATTCCTTTACAGTGTGGTTTTTCTGCGTCAGTATATTTGTGTTCATACTACGTGATTGTCAAGACCAGTGCAGTGTGTGCGATCATCACGAACACGTTCACTCTGCTGGTAGGATGTAATTAGTAAATATTAACACAGGGATGTCACAAAAAAAAAATGAAAATCAGTACAAAGGGAAAGAATTTAGGATTTTTATGTCTCTGTGCCTATCTCTCCCTGCCTGAAGATTTTCAGTGTCTTGTTTCTTAAAATCTCATGGGTTCTTTACAAAATTTGAAGTTTTTTACTGCGATCATATTTGAAGTTATGGTGTTTGTGGTATGTTGGGCTGTGTACTGTGGTAGGTAGTTACCAGCATTTTGGAGGAAGATGGAGGCAAACAAATTCATCTAAAGTATTGGCATCTGTCAACCAGGTTAAAGGGTGTAGCATTACAGAAGACTGTACTAATTGACTTGTGTATCTTTTCACACCTAAATTTGAATAGGTGTCATACAAATGTGATGCAGTGGTTAAGAAGAAAACTGGTTTCATTTTCTGCTTTGCAGATATGTGACTTGTAGTCATTTTGAACTACAGAACTTGTTTAACTTCAAAGGATTTTGATCGTGGTGTTTGCTCATGGTTATGATTGAATTTCTGGACATTGTCTGTTATCCCAGGTGAAAAAATCTACAATTTCATTTAATTCAGTTATCATCCACAAGTGACTTCTGAAATTACGGTATATGTACATGTTATAGAGTGTGTTCTGGCTCGGAGGTTTGAGACTGGCCCAATTCTGACGGGCACACATAGGCAGGTTTTCCAACTTTCACCATTTCACCTGCAAGACAGAGGCAGATACAGCTTCTGGAACTTTGTGGGCAGGTGTAGGTATCAGTCAATAACACAACAATATCTAAAAAGATGTTTAATAAAGGATGATAGTAACTACATGTTTCGGCCTATTGCGGCCATCGTCAGGTTTTCATCTGAAAGTATGGTGGTAGTGCTTTATAGGATTGGTGTGGTTATGTCACGACGGTGAGATCTCTGCGATAGGCCGAAACATGTAGTTACTATCATCCTCTATTAAACATTTTTTTAGATATTGTTGTGTTATTGACTGATACCTACACCTGTTGTTTATATACACACAACGGGGATGGCTCATTTCAGAACTTTGTGGGATTTTAATCTGGGGTGATGGGCGGTGTCCAGAATTTCAGTTGCAACTATAGCACTGCTTTTTGGTGTGTCCCATATACTGTGCATTAATTAAGCACATAAAATGTATTAAAGACTAACAAATGCACATTAATTTTATTGATGTGCTTTTATTGTATTATAGTCACCAGCATGTCTCGGCCAGTCACGTGGTCATTTTCAGGGTGATTTCCTTGCAAACAATAATGCATTTGTAATTAAAATGAGTCTGGGCCACTCCAAATATAATTTCTGGTTAAAAATTCACTGTTGAATTATACAATAAAATATGAATGGTTATAAAAATAACAGAGTTAAAAATTATTTAGAGTGTGTGGAGTGATGTATGTCTCACTGATATAGATATTGATTCCAAATATTTAGAACAAATGAAATCCTATAAATATCTTGGTTCAATTGTAAGTGGAGCTAATTCCATTGAAGAAGAAATTAGAGAAAGAATTGCTTTGGGCAATAAAGCTTATTATGCCAATAAAAAAAAAATATTTAAAAGGGAAATAGTATCAAGGAAAGCTAAATTAAAGTTATATTGGATTGTAATAAGACCTGTGATAACATATGCCTGCAGACTGTGGCTACTACAAGAATCTATGAAAGGAAAATTATTAATAACTGAAAGAAAAATATTAAGAATATTTGGACCTGCAAAGGATGGTGATGGTACCTGGAGAATTAAAACAAATGATGAATTAAATAACCTTGTTAGAAAAGAATGTAATTAATTACACTGCGGCCCAAAAGTTGGGCTGGTTTGGCCACATACGCCAAATGACAAATGATAGAATGGTCAAAAAATTATGTAAGTGGAAAATGAAATCTACAGCACTGGGAGAAAGACCAAAAACAGGATGGGAAAATGATATAAAAGAATACTAAAGAATTATGAAAGTAAATAATGAAACAAAATGCATCCAGGATCAGGTTAAATAGAAGGAAGTAGTCGAGAAGGACAAAACTTTCAAACAGTGAGGTTGTAGTGCCTGAGGAAGAGGAAGAAAGTGATGTATTCAGCATGTACATGTGGTGAATTATAATCCTGTAATAAAAATTATATATATATAAACTATGCTGATTCATTAGTAGACATTACATAAATGGAAATGATGAAGGTGAAACGATATTTGAAGGTACACACCGGAGTGTTGGGCGATATGTAGCATGGATTGTGAGCTACTCGGAACTGAAGTCAAGTTTTCAGAAGGAGGTTTGGTGGTAGGGAGTTTTGTGCATGTGTGGTGCAGCTGTATGTCATGGGTTTATTAGAATAGGGGATTTTTTTTTCAGTTCCAAGTAGTTCACCATCCCCACTACACATTGCCAAACACTCTGGAACATACCGTCCTCAACTACCATTTCTCCTTTCTAAGCATTTACATTTATTTAATATTTAATAGTGTGGATAAGAAACCAACTAGATATCACTTTTGTGTTATCCTTTATTTCTCCTTTACAAGTTGCTCAACATGTTTCGGGCAACCATGTGCCCATCTTCAGGAGCTGACGACTGCGTAGTGTTATCGCCA
>Ga0123354_10005979_pt1 | contig 17926 bp, 9 predicted proteins | sample TergutLab28metaG_2_FD_97872 | JGI IMG/M metagenome (GOLD analysis project Ga0123354, IMG submission 97872) | Labiotermes labralis P4 segment gut microbial communities from Petit-Saut dam, French Guiana - Lab288 P4 | ecosystem: Host-associated > Arthropoda: Insects > Digestive system > Gut ...
GACCAAGACATTACACACCATCTGCGGTAGTAACACAAGTATAGTCTCGAACTCCTGATGAAGGGCATATAAGTGCCTGAAACATGTTGAGCAGATTATAAATGCAATAAAGAATTCAGTAGCATCTAGTTGGTTTTCTCCTCTACATTTATGTTGTTAGTAATTAAAAGTGAGACAGCCGATTAATAAAAATTTAACTTTAAAAAATTGCAGAAAATTAAATTATTCTGAAGTTGCATTCAATTATAAAACTTTCTCTTTTTAAAAATTGTGTGTTATAAGACGTGGACCCGTGAAGTGTTGTCTAGTGATTAATAGTATTAGAAAATGAACCTGCTCTTGAGGAGGTCTTGCAAACGCGTTAGTTTCTTGCGTTGGCGAATCTACGAAAAGCGACTACCACCTTTGTAATATCTGTATGGCTGCTGAACGCCTGCTCTTCAACATCGAATAGTTCGGGTCTCAGTGCACAGACTTCGTGATATTCCGTACTCGATGTAGTGAAAATTAAAGTTTCAACAATTCGGGGGAAAATATCAGCCAGTTTACTCGAAGATCTAAGTGCGTTTACTAAAATACCTCGCTCAATTCTTATAGAAATGTGGAAAGTTTCAGATTAAGTTGCAGAGAATATAACGACAGACAGAATATAACAACAGTCAGAATTTAACAACATACAGAATATAACAGCATACATAATACAACAACAGACAGAACATAACAACAGTCAGAATTTAACAACATGCAGAATATAACAACAGACAGAATATAACAACAGTCAGAATTTAACAACAGTCAGAATTTAACAACATCCAGAATATAACAGCAGACATAATATAACAACAGACAGAATATAACAACAGTCAGAATTTAACAACATACAGAATATAACAGCAGACATAATATAACAACAGAAAATATAACAACATTCAGAATTTAACAGCATACGGAATATAACAACAGACAGAATATAACAACAGACAGAATGTAACAACAGACAGAATATAACAACAGACAGAATATGACAACAGACAGAATATAACAACATACAGGTTCTCAAGAACGTTTTTCTTCGAAAGTTTTGCCGTTTTATAGTTATTTACTGAAAATGGATACAAGAGTTGTAATGATTAAAGTAAAAGGTGAAATCGTAGTTTTTAAATATTTTTCTTGCTTGTATCTATGAACATGAAATTTGTTATGTAGGTGGAATAGAAACATACCTATGAGTCACGTACAAAATATAGACTATAAGACATAAATTACAAAATATTTCGAAGGTCTGAAACTTTGATGTTGGAAATGATATATTTAACGGAAACAAAATTAAGTATACATGTAAATAATACTTTCTTCAAAGAAATACAATAACAGATCCTAACAATGATAGTAACATTCTGTAACATGAGTAAAATTGTGATAAAACGAAAAGTCTAACCCCAATAGATTTAACGACATTGCCATCTGAGAACTGTCAAGATATAAGGATCTGAATGAACCCTTCTCGTCGTGACAATGTGTGTACCTTTTTTTTTTATCTTGTTTCTGTTCGCGTAAGCCGATGTTTATACAGCGGCACTGCATTTTTTGCTATCCTGTAACTAAAATATTTTCTAGCGTTCACCAAGAGAGGATTTACGCAAACAACAAATTTGGTAAGGTTTGTTTTCATCCCTGCGATTGTACACACAACTGTACACACAATTGTACACACACAACTGTACACCATAGTGCTTTCTACACCACCAGTATGTACTTTGATATGTCCCGTTTTTCTCTTTTGTTTTTTCCATTACAACAAGCTCCCTCTTCTTTACCATCCTGCTTCAAACCTTAATATAACCACGGCGTAATTCCATTGTTTATCTAAGTACTTCCTTTGTTTGGCACTGCTTATGAGCAAAATTCACTGATCTGTGTCAATACCACGTGTAGTATTACCACACGAATTTCCTTCATTTTCGGTTGTGGTTTGTGAATGTGTGCATTTCCAAATTTGGGTCATGTCCACAGCTTGTCATATTACTCGAACTGGATTTGAGTTAGTTTAGGTGTACAGAATTTTTTTCTTCTTCACAGATTCCAGACAGCTTCTGGGTTACACCGTATTCAATGTTCACGTTGGGATTTTAGCTGGGAGTAGAGTGAAATTGCCGTGAAACAGAGAAATTATCTCCATGTAAGTTGGGGGTGAAGAATGTACAGATTTACAGACCTACCTCCAGAAGCAGTGTACTCTACTTTTTCCATATTAATGGGACTGAAAGCCACAAGTTATGATTAGGATATTTGTACATATGAGGAACATATCTCACCACTTATGAAAGTACAGTTTGCTGGTGATAGGATGTATGTGTAAGATCATAAGAGGCCACCGGTGTGATTCGTAATGCGCATACCCAAACCGAGAACGAAAGTGATATTCAAAGGACGGTTTGTACCAGTGATGGAAAGGGCATTCAACTTGATTTTTAAGTAAATAAGAAACTTTTTTTAGGTTTATTTGAAACATTATGGAGAGAACACATTTTAAAAGCCGTTCTAAGAAAGAAAGTCGACGTGAAACTAGAAATAATGATGGTGTTAGAATAGTAAACGCAGCCACATGGAAGTCCGTCAAAAGCCCAGGGTTCCCACACCGAAATATTCATAAGTGCACTTTTACTTTTCCGGACGGTAGGATTCAATCAGATTGATCACAGCATGATGCCTAGGATAGCATTAAAGTACACTTGATGTACGATCTTGTAGAGGAGATACGATTCTGACCACAGTGTGGTGGCTGCAAAAGTTAGGGAGACATTGTCGGTAAGTGAACAAGCAACCAAACAATGCAATGCAATGCAATGCAAGAGTTTTAAGTGAAGGTGCTGAATCTCAAGAAGCTAAAGGAAGTTGAGTTTAGTAAAGAGTATGAAGTGAAATAGTAAAGAGTATCAAGTGAAATAGTAAAGAGTATCAAGTGAAAATATAAACAAGTTTGCAGATATGAAACACTTAGTTGGTAATGGGGAGATCGTTAGGGCTAGGGTGAATTTGAGAAATATGTTAGTCTCCGCTCAACATAAATGGAAGCAGAATAAACCTGGTTTATAAAAAATGTTCGAAATTTTTACTTCAAAGGAAGCTATCTACATTACAGAAACCAAACAAATTTTATATGCAGATAATATGAACATAGTCAACTGCTTGGTTGCATACAAACTTAATTTCTGGGAGAGCTGTGCAACTTTAAATGTCGCGAAAGACCTTTCTGTCATGAACTCTTCATTTCCGAATATCTGTATGCGGCCCAAAAATTATACAAATTCTGAATTATCTGAAGAATGAAAACCAACCAGATGCCACTTATTATTTTATTGCACTTCTTATAGGCTCAACATGTTTCGGACACTACTATGCCCATCATCAGGAGCTCACGACTATAATGTTGATTACCACATTGGTCGCCTCTTTCTTGAGTTACTGTAGGTTGGAAGTTGGGTACGGGTAAGCTGCAGTAGTGTCCGGGCTGCAGCTTGCAGCCCGGACACTACTGCAGCCTAACTGCACCTTGCCTCCAACCTACAGCAAACCAAGAACGAAACGACCAATGTGGTAATCAACATTATAGTCGTGAGCTCCTGATGATGGCCATAGTAGTGCCCGAAACCTGTTGAGCCTATAAGAAGTGCAATAAAATAATAAGTGTCATCTAGTTGTTTTTTTCAGTTATCACAATGATGCACGGTTCAATAAACATCAATATCTGAGTTATCATTTGATGTGTGTTCAAAGACTCATATGCTGGAAATCTGTAAGCTGAAATGAATTGTTAAGTGTTTGGAACTAGAAATGGTTTATGTGACTGTATAAAGTCACAGTGAATTGAACAATCTAACGAGATTTACTGTCAGTTCCTGTATTATAATTTTATAGAAAGTGAGACACACAGTTGAAAATTGGCTTGAAATATAACAACGTTCAGATGAAATGTAGTCACCATTATCATTTATTATTTAAATTGAGTTCGAGGAAGTAATATTACATCGGCGAAATTAAATTTCCATTCAGTTTGTATATAGTACAGGCGTTTCAGTTTATCAAACACCGGGAATTATTTTCAGCTGTTCATTTTCTGAATAGTAAACTGCCATTTCTCTTTGCGATTGTCAGAATTACTGTCTATTAATCGGCTTAGCAAGTTGTTCACATTTCCACTATGCTGTTATTAGCTGTAACAAAGCGTGCACATGAGTATCGCGTGAAACGGCATAAGTTTGTTGTAGAAACGGTGGATAATTGATAATATATACAGTTTGAATAGGTAAACGACAAGTAATTCTGTTGGACAGTACCACGACTTGAATTTATATGTACTGTCTGAAGTAATCTTAAGCCGATGGTAAACGACTCCAGCACATTTGACGACAGTTATTGCATCTCAGGCAGAAACTTTGCAAATGGAGTAATCCCTAACGTAGTAGGTAGGTTTGTCAAGGACTTCCCTGCTTTCTCAATAACACAGGCTTCACGGTTCGTGGGTCAATGTAATTTCATCAAGGAACGTACTAAAATTATGGCCTTCTCTGCTCCAATTTTGACCAAGCTCATAAATGATCAACATCCTTATTTTGAAGTCCCTTTTTACGGATTTTCAGCCAAATTGGATAATAAATATGGGAAGTAGACACAGAAATCCAATTACGGCTTTAAGTAAAGTGTGGGTTTTCACAGCGCCAAATTTTAGGAAACTACAAGTCACAGAACAATTTTTTTAACGTTTCCTGTACCGAATTTAATCGAAATCGAACGAAAATATATAAAATTGGAGCAGTATTTTATTTACGTCCCTGCTCAGAATAAGGTTTTAATTCTATCGATTTTCACGACACTCCGCGTTTCTCGACAGAGTCAAGTGAAGACACTGTGTGCTGGATTTCGTCTGAATCATTCATGAAATACTATCAGCTGCCTTAAAAATTCATTTACGTCATTAAGAAAAGTATTCCTGCCACGATCACGCCCATATTCTTCTCGGTTATTTATTCACAAGTCATCATTAAACAAGCCTATAATATGTGGAATAACTCAGCGTAATTTGTAATTTCTTTAACAAGAAATTAGTCAATTTGTTGTGGATGTACTGATAAGGATGAAAATAAATTTTAACAAAGCAAAATAAACAAAGAAATTCGCTTACTATTTGGACGGTGGGGTTATATTTAACGCGAGTGCTTTAGCCTACTGATGGTGGCCTATAGCGGCCATTATCAGATTTTGACAACTTTCTTGCTATAAGTTATATGTAATGTGCCTAAACCGCATGTCGATGTTGAGATCTCATCATTATCATTAACGTTCGTTTGTTAAGCTAAGTTTGGTGGGATGTCTATTGCGTGAATGAATTTATAGGTAGCCGGGTGTGGTTCCTTTCGATTAGTTAGGTGTAAGGTTGAGTGGAAACTGTGATTGCAGGTGTGGTATCCTATATACTTCTATGTTGGGGAAGGGGGGAGGGGGTTGCAGGATTGGTTAGTCTTACATCTACTTAATCTTCGGAACTTTTTTCTTTTCCTCCGCTATAGGCCGAAACATGTAGTTTTCTAATAAACACTATCATTTATCCACGCATTCTTTGTTGTGTTTTTGACTGAATTTACCTCACCTTATAGTTTAAAAACACAACGGTGATGGCACACCTAAAAAAAACCTCTACGGGCCCCACTTTCATTTGTATTCCTCTGTTACATTTCCCACTTTGAGCAAAGGAACACTTTTCTCTTTTCTAATTATTGTCATACGCTAACAGTAATTTAACAGGAACTGTGCTGCTGTCTTGACATTTAGTCCATCATCACGTTGATTTGAACCTATTTGAGACAGAAAATTCGAGCTCTTGATTCTTTCTGTCTGCCAGCAATCACACCAGACGGGAACTAACGGCAGGACGGGGGTGGGAGTGGGGGTGGGGTGGGGGGATAAAACCAGTCATAGGCGTGACATCATTTTTGAACAACCCCCGGGGGGAATTACCATTTAAATGCGAGACATGGGCAGATGATACGGACTTACCCCATCCTGTGACGCTTTAATCTTTCTTGACACACACCACGTGCGACGCCTAGATTCTCTGTGCTATGAATGTTGGGAAAAGGAAGAGATAGTTGACAGCGATTCGTTTTCTTCTGTTTTGTACGCATTATCTACAAAGGCTTACATAATATATAGTATGTACGTTTTAAATCCAATGTGCGATTTATCAGCAAAGACGTATTTCGCAAACGCATATTACCATAGCGACCAATTGGAATACTGCAGTTAGAGAGTTTTTTAAGTGTTTCAACTAGGGCTCTTATACGCAGACTGAAGAATTTCTTTCCTTTCTTGAGCACTTTGGCTCATCCAGTGGTTGGCTTTCTGCATCATCTGAGGACTGCTTATTATTATGAAGCAAGTTTAAGGAAGTTTTGTGTAATTCGCTCATTTCCTTCGCTCATTGTTTGTATGAGACGATTTCTGTGAAGGCATTTTGACTAATATAAACTCTTCTCATAGCTTGTAAAGAGTTTTCTTGTTATCCGAAACAATCTCATATTGACGTACAGGGCCATCATTGTTTCGAAAGAAAACATTTCGAGTCGAACCATTAGCTCTCGCTATTCCAGAAATTCAGCAAATAAACATACCTTTGACCTATGTAGCAGTGCTTTTTTTAGTCAAATCTGCGATAATGCTCAAAGCAAGTAACTCTTCTAACAAGAAACGAAATGTAATAACTTAGCAGGTTTCAATAAGAAGAAGACTTTTCACCAGCAAGTTGAACTTCAATTTAGGGAAGAAACAGAGTGCTACATTTGGAATATAGCTATATATGGTGCTGAAACTTGGATGCTTCGGAAAGTACCTGGAAAGTTTCGAAATGTGATGCTGGAGCAGGATGGAGAAGATCAGTTGGACCAATCAAGTGAGAAATGAAGATGTGTTACAAAGAGTTAAGGAGCAGGGGAACATCCTACAGACAATAAGAAGAAAAAAAGGCTCTTGAGTTGGACCTGCCTTCTAAAACTCATTATTGAAGGAAAGATAGAGGGAAGGATAGAAGTGAAGGGAAGACGAAAAAGAATAAGTAAGCAGCTACTGGATGGCCTTAAGGATGACAGAGGGTACTGAAAATTTGAAGAGGAAAAACTATATCTCATTGCGGGAAGAAATGACTTTTTAAGAGGCTATGGACCTGTCTTAAGACGGACAACAACGTCAATGAGAACCTAAAGTTTCAAATGCACGAAATTGTAATTGTATGCTTTTGTTTGCATAATTCCAAATTTTTGTTCCACTGTTGAAAGTTATTTAAAATGCCAAAGAGTTTTAAAATTTAAAGATAAATTAAATTGTAGTTCTAAAGTCTTAAAAACCCCACAGCCTGCTTCACGCCACTTATTATTGACCTACAGTTGTTGCATATTTTTATAAGATTATAAAAAAGTGTATATTAATTGTTGGTCAATAAAATGTGACGGGACACTTGCACGTTGTTCTGGTACAAACCCAGTATTAAATTGGAACTTTGGAATATAGGTTTTGGAAGTATGAATTATGTTGAACGTCTTCATGACTATGTCCAGTTACGAGGTTGTATAAACGGCGTCGTAACTTCATGTCATGTAGAAATAAGATGTTTCTTGACCAGGTAAATATCCATCACTGATTCAAGTGAGCATTGCATCACTGTTTAGACGTACTGAATGAAAATCTCTGACATGTGAGGTTGTACCAACGCTTGAGTAGTATGTCGTATATTTGAGATTAAAAAATTTCACATATTAACACAGCATTTTATAAATGTGCAGATATTTTTAATTGCCCCATGAATTTGTGAGAAACAGCAGCTTAAGGAATTGTTATCTAAGAAGCGTCCTCCACATTAAAAACTAAATGCCTGTCGTCGACAGAAACTTTGTAATGCATTTTTCAAGGGGATTTATCATCAGTTTTAATGGTTGAAATTTAATCTGTATAACCTAACATCTGTTCATGAAGTCCTGCGAATAAGAATGAGGTAAAATTGCAATGATAACGTGAGGACCATAATTTCTTTTCATTTACATTACGTTAGAACACTCCTTTACAAGATAATTGCCAAGCAGTCCTACAGCGAGAAAATTCACACAGCTTTGTTTGTATCCCCATCTCCATTTAAACTAAATACGTGCACACATAACGGACAATCAGCTTCGGGCGAGACACTATGGTGCGTAATTTCTTGAAGTACTCTTAACTTAATTTATAAAATTACGTAATTTATGGCTAATCTCCTCGCAGAACAACTCGGAGCTGTGACACTTCTAATATTGAAGTCCGAAACTAACACTTTACAGCTTAGTCGTGAATATGCGTACAGCAGAATTAATATTAAAACCTGGCACTTGGCACACAAAGTATATTTATTTGTTTCCTATGATTTTATAACAAAAACGAATTGTATCCTTAAGTAGAATCCACCGGTTTTTCTTTGTAATGGAAACACTGTTTTCTGTGAGGTACGAAATGAATTTGTAAATAGTAATTAGCCTAATGTCGTGCTCCGATGTGGCAAACGCTGTCCCGACTGTTTGCTCGCATCACTCATCTTCACGTCTTATCTCTAGGATATAACTTAATATTATTTTTCAAAATCTGTCTCAAGTCATTTTTTTTTCCAAGAGCTTTGCCCGTCAGAAATATCCAGGCCTTCTTTTGCTTCAGTAAGACCGGCCACAAAGCTTTCTTTATTTCACCCGACGCCAGGAGACAGACCTACATAAACTACAAGTCCCTCGTTATGTAATGCCCTTTTAAAGAATTCATTTCAGACACATTTTATTGCCTAGGTCTGTAGTATAATTAATATATTCTACTTTTCCGAGCGTCATCCCAACAAAGTACCTATGCGTCCCTGTGTCTGTGCGTTTCGATTGCTGTAGGTGGTCAACAATATTTCGGAGCAGCTTGTCTTCAGTTTCAGCTTGGACTAACACTTCGACTTACGAGGTGGAGGCAGCATGTTCCTCCAAAAGTATGTATTCAGTCACACCTGCATGGCGTTACAACCCCGAAGGCGATGGTATAAACAATTCTCGACGTGTAAAACCTCGGAAATTTATATTGATTGTTTGTTGAAGTGGAGAAGCAGTGTGTTTTCTTTAACGTCATTACTGATATTTGAACCTTATATAGGTGAATTTGAAGTCTTAAGGTTTGCAACAGGGAGTGTGAATGACCGTTATTAGTGATAATGCCGGTTTTAACGTGTTTTATCAGGTACGTAAGTGCAGGAGACATTGTAGTGTCGCGACGGAAGATAGCTGGAGTATCGTGGCATGTCTGTATTACGTCATCAGGTCATGATGACGTAAAAGAGGGTGCACTCCAAATTTTGATAGTAGATCGAGCTGAGTGGTCATCTCTACTCTCGTAATGGTTTCGTCCCAAGTCGACGGCCCTCGGTACACACTGAGTGCAATATGTGGACACCTCAGTTGGTCTGTATGTGACAGCGATAGCTGTATTGCATATAGCTGAAACAGGATGTCTTCCCCACGGCTCTTAGTTACAATAGTGACTGAGGTGACTAAATAAAGGCATTGAGAGCAGTCCTCTTTGAGAATCTCTTAGTTGCTGAGCGCGTCAAAGTTTCTACTCATTTTCATAGGATCAGAAACTTCACTATTTTGTTTACATGTTATTGCCACTGATCACTATCTCAACCTGATTACCCCAGTCCACACCATCCCATTTCTATTTGTTTGTAAGACCCATCACAGTATTAACCTCCCATCTGCGTATAGGTTTACAAGGTGGTCTGTTTTCATCGAACTTCCAATCTGAAAATTTCTAATCCGTTTAGGTGCCCTACTTCTCTGATTCCTCCCATAATACACGACGCCAATCATATATCATAGTATCTGGCAGAGGGTAAGCGGCATGGAGACTGCCCCTTCAAGATAATTTACTGCTTTGTTCTTCATATATGAATGAAGAGAATACATTTAAGGCATAAGATCTGCGCTCTTTTGGGATTTTACGCAACATAGACTGGCAGTTACCGACGTTTCGGAACAACCTTTCGGTCCCGAGACCTTGGTAACGAAATATCATTCTGCGCTGTGTAATACACCGCAAGAGCGCAGATCTCATTTACACTGCGGCAGAAGCCTGAAGTCACGCAGTTTAAGAAATGTTTCTTGTTTTTCGGTTCAGATGAAACATTAAAAATATAAAAAATAAATTTACATTTTCCCATTTATTCTCCTTAATGCTACAATGTCGCTTACTGTAAGAAGAAGCATATATCCGAGGAGTTTTAAAACGAGACACTGACCCACTTGAGTTAGTTAAAGGCGTCGGGGGTACATATTTTGATGCACAAGTGGGATACTGGCCTCAGTGCCCATGGGTTTATTTGGGACAGCCTGTGCTGCTTACGAACGATCGCCAAACATTAGAACGAATTTTAAACGATCCATAACCGTGTATTGCACACTGAATCAAAACCAACAAATGCACATACATAAATGTATTAAAGTATATTTTGTACACCGTACAGGGGGAGAATCAAAAAGTAAAGGCAAAATACATTTAATGGCTTTAATATAAGTAACTGTGAGCAGTTTTACTTATCATTTTTCTACATAGTCCCCTTGCAACACAATGCATTTGTTATATCGTTCAACTAGTTTCTGTATTCCTGCGGAGAAGAAGCTTTTTGGCTGCGCGATGTTGATGGCCGACCAGAACGACCTTCATCAGTAACACGTGTTCGACCCAATTTAAACCTTTCCACCCACTCATAAACCTTTCGTTGACACTGGTACTCTGTCCATACTGATGCAACATACGACGGCGAATTTCTACAGGTTTCACTCCTTCTGCCCAAAGAAACCGCACTAAGCCACGTTGTTCTTCGATGGTGCAATCTTCCAAAGGAGGGTCCATGTTTTCGCCCTCGTTACTGCCACTCGATTGAAGACAGAGCGCTGTACTGCACATGGTTGAACTCTTCAACATGCATTGTCAATACTGCGCAATGCGCCAGCTCCTCTCTCTCCCAGTTACTGCGTAATTTAAAATTTGCCTGTTTGATTCACCCTCGTACTTACTTCAAGATTCGGCCACTCGTGTGGCCATCTTCAGGAAGGTGTTTTACACAGATGGCCACATGTGTGGCCGAAACTTTCAGGAGGAATGTGGTGCGTGTAATAAACATTCATACACTTACGTGTCTTTGTTGTTTCGATATTATATTTCATTAAAACAAATGTTACACTAAATGGTTGAAGGAAGTCTGCTGTATCGAATAATACATACGGTGTGCGACACTTTTCCCAGAACGCCTTTTAAAATACTTTTATCTTGGGATCTGACCTATTTGGGGGTTTTACGCAGCGTAGAATGGTAGTTTCCTACCGACGTTTCGGGTCAAAGTTTTGGTCCTATCTTCAGGTTTCAAGCAGTCGAAGAAATTTTAGTACTGCAAAATTCAAAATTGTAGAACGAATACACTGTCACATGTACGCTGTGCTTACTCTTCTCAAATTGTTTACTATGAAATTATCTTTTTTTCTTTAAGTTTAGTGAAAGCAAATATAAATTTCCGCAGCCCACAAAACAGTTCGAAGCAACTGACACATACTCGAATACTGCATTACTCAATATTACGTGTCAATAACAGTTCTCCCTCAAGACCAGTGCCGCCATGTTTGTACCCATCGCTTCCTTCCACTTCACTCATTGTCTCTTTTGTAACACTGGAAGTTTGAGAATTCAGCTGTCTGATTTTGTGATACGAAGTATAAAACACTTTAATTCCACCAACTAAAAGTGACTTAAAATGCTATGCAAATACTTTCCTGCCAGATTTATCATACGAGTAGATAAAGTAGAATAAATTTGCTGTGAAAGTTTAGTATACTTTTAAACTTACATGGGATTTCTATCGCAAATATTTGTTTTAGTGAGAAAAGCCCATTTAAATTCAACGGGGAAAATTTTCTTTCTTACCTTCAGAGGTCGTCCCCTTTCTTCCTGTCCTTATCTCGACCACGAGTCTCTCTCTTTCTAATTCTGATATGTGTAAGGAACACTGAATGGAATTTCATATTCTTTCCACGGATGGCACATTTCCATACACGGAGCAGCCATCTGTGTAAGTCCTTGCACATTAAAAGTGGATGTTTTCATAAAAACGGTGTCAGAATAACGTAACGCGTAAAATTCGTTGCATGTCTTGTAGGTATAACAACCGTTGCGACGTTTGTAGCATTTGCTTAACAGAGAACTGAAAAACTCTTACTGCTTGACAAGTGATGTCGGTTAGATCTTTGTTGTTATTTCGTCGTGCCATATATTGGGCGATTTGTGCTTGGGCGGTTCTAACCTTAACACAGCTGAATTATTTTGAGCTCGGAACGTAACGGACTTTGTTGTCGCAGTGAGCGCTGTGTCAGTACCCAATTGCGTGTGGCTGTCTTATATTCTTAACGACGGTTAACATTTGAAATTCAGAAAGTTGGTGAAGTTTTCTCGTCGTATTAAAATGGAAAGAGCCTTATTTAAAATATTACAAAAGATGAGAACTTTTGGAAATTTACATTTGTGATTTTAAAAGTTATAAGATTCCCTGTGTTCTGGGATTTTATTCCGTGCCTACTGGCAACTTTTACCGATGTTTTGAAGTATCGTATCGCCTTCACCTTTATGAACAAGCAGTCTTTTTGGAAAGCTTGACCACATGGGTACAGATACTACGGCCTTTCAAACGTCCGTAACTTTACCAGTCGATATGACATAACACCTCTGTGAGAACCTGAAATATCGCTCAGACTGATTTGTTAAGATTTAGCTTTGAACAACAATTAGGAAGGGGGAAATGACAAAAAAGAAGGAAACTGGGAAAATAGTGAAGGAGAAAACCTGGAATGAGTGTCACGTACGATGGCAAGTAGGGGAAGGAATAGAGAAGAGCGATAAGGATACGAAAAACATTATTGTCTTCATGGGACTGGACCTGTGGATATCAGACACGGTGATGGGATTAAATTGGCGACAGAATTGGATATTGCCAATTGATGTTTGGAAGAAGCATTACACTAGTTTATAGATGTGTATGTACATAGCTAGATACATAAATACATTTATAATACAGAATACATAATACATACAAGCAAATGTACATACTGCATACATTAACATACGCGTACATAACTACATACACACACAAAAATGCCTACCTACCTGTATCGCGTGCATACAAAAACTCATATGTTCATACGTATCTACAAACTTGCGCGCGCGCGCACACACACACACACACACACACACGCACATACACGCATACACACAAACGCACACGCGCGCGCGCGCACACACACACACACACACACACGCACATACACACATACACACAAACGCACGCGCGCGCGCACACACACACACACACACGCACATACACGCATACACACAAACGCACGCGCGCGCGCGCGCACACACACACACACACACACACACACGCACACAAACACACACACACACACACACACACACAAAATTGCATCTCCTTGAAAACGTGATTGTAATGTGACTTGAAGCAGAAAACTAAGAGACATGAACGACCCAAAGGCAAAGGGTATGTAATTGCTGGTGTTTGGCAACAATGTTCGATACATAATATCGTCGAGAGTACATTCCGTCTGTCTGTGTGGCTGTAGCAATATAACCAAGCCATATTTGGTAAGTGCAGTAAGACAAATACTGCACTCCACAAACGTCTTCGTGTCATGCGTATTAAAGCACACAGACAACACTGTTCTTGGAAAGAGGTAGCCAAATGAGTTTACAAACTCTTCAGAATTACCGCCTTGTTCTGACGATTCACCTGTCTACACGTCGTTACTGTCTGCTTCTTCCTAGATACGAGAACATTAACCCTCTAATCATACTTAGCCAACCTACATGTTTTTCCGTAATCACAATTTTGAGTCCAATATTAATATTTGTATGTCATATTTAAACGCCTGACCGAGATAGCGTAGTAGGTATAGCTACTGGCTACGGGCTGGACGGTTCACGGACCGAATCCCGGAGGAGGAGATTTCTCAGCACCCGTCCTTACCAAACATGGGGCCCACCCAGCCTATAAATACAGTGAGTACCGGTCCCTTTCCCGGGGGTACAGCGGCCGGTGAGGGGCTTTGACCACCCACCCAACTTAGCGCCGAGGTTACAGAAAGAGTAGAGGTATATACTCCGTCTCTGGTCCTTCATGGCCTGTTGTACAAGTAGGTGAATTTTACCTTTTTATTTCAGCGCCGTGTTTTTTTTTGTATTATTGAGCGTCCCTTTAAAGTGGATAGCGTTTTTCTGCTGCTTTTTTTGGTGTGTCTTGGGTCCAGAAACGGAGGTTGGTTATTAGGAGAGGCCTTAAGTAACTTTCTTTAGTCCCTCCAAAGAAATTCCTGCAAAGGCACGAATTTAGGTCACGATCGCTTCCTGTCACATCCTTTCAAATTCATCACACAAGTTGTGCTCCAGTTCAGTGCATTGTTTGAACTATAGACAGACAACATCGGTACGTAGGCCGTAAATAAGTAAATATTCAGAGCACTGGGCATTATTATGAAGATGATTGTTCTGTGTGAGGGCGCGGAGTTACTATTTAGTTGCGAATGTGTGGAATTACGGCGCTTCATGAATATAATTAGTTAGTACTCCAGTTTTCACGATTTAAACTTCCTGCATGAATGTCCCACAACTTAGGTTTATCCCCACGCTTATGCAGATTGGTCTGTCATAGTTAATCGAGCAGCTTAGCTCTTGTTGCAACGCAGTTCACTAATAGGCCTCTTCGGGATAAAGTGGGGCGGAATCCTATTCAGTCATCTGCCGTTATGACTCAAGATTGTCTGTGATTTTATTGGCCCATCCAAGCATTACTTATTGTGATAAATAACAGGGAGACTGAAATTCTTGCAAGTGATTTTAAAAACTCTGTTTTTTCCTCATGAAAACGCAGTGCGTCTTCGATAAAACGGTCCATTACTCAGACCTGTAAGAGAAGTAATTATTGCTTATTTAGGGTATTTACCCTAAACACATGAATGGACTTTGCGGTCGGAACTTCAACTTTTTAAATTATAAAGCAACTGATGTATTTATTATATATAAAGAAGCAACCACTGTCTAATAAAGGGTTAAATACTGTGCAATTGCTGTCTTATATAATATTATCTTTTGAAAAACTGTAATTAAAAAAAGTATCATCCAAATATTTCTCCTAATCTCTTATGTGCATAAAGTGTTAGAACTTTGAGATAAACTGTGTATATGTCTTAAGCCAGCGATACACGTTTGATAGACGTAAAACTCCCCAGCAGGTTAAAGTAGTATCCTAGGGAGAGGAGTGGACCAGCAGCGCATGTCACGTGAGTGTATTTTACGCTTGTTAAGATTAAAGAGCTTGGAGAGCTCGGTCGGTAGTCATTAGGCTACGGGATGGACAAAAGTGAAATCGTGCTTCGTTCCCGGGTAAGGGCAGGAAATTTTTCTTTTCTTCAAAAGTCCAGACCGGCTCTGGGTTCCATCCGGTCTCCTATTTACCGTAAACCGGCGTCTCTTGCCCCACGGATAACACGGCCGGTGTATACAGTTGATTACTTCCTTTCATATAGCTCCGAGGTTAAGAATGAATGGAGCATAATACCACTCCTCCATACGCCTTCGTCACATGCATGAGACAGCTTAACATTTATCTGATTGTTAAAATTCTGATCTAAACACAAATACCGATTTCCAGAGAATTACATGCTGCAGTAATAAACTGTGTTCATCTAAAAGAATTACAAACAAGACAGGCAGTGTAGAAGCGCGTTCACTTCGCCATTGTTGTCGTGGAAAAGAAATGAATATTAAGTATACTGAGTGTGTGTCTCTTTCCTTGCCTTAGTTATTTGGCATGCAAATTGTATCTTTTCTGCGCTGCATTATATTGTCATCTGTGGCCTGTCTGGCTTTACCGTCTTATTGCACATTGTCTCATAAATAGCAAGATTACAGGAACAAAATGGTTATATGAATTGGAACTTTATAAATATTTATTATAAGAGCCCTGGCTTGCATAATGCCCCATTTTGGCCTGTCCTTAATGAAAAAGTTAATAATGGAGGAATATTATTATTAACAATTCTAATAATACCGTCATAATCATCATAATTGTATTCAACTAGTTCATACAGTGCTTGGCAACTGTAGCAATGCCTATTGCACTGCGGACTAAAAAATACACAAAAAACATTGCAGACTACTACTACTACTACTACTACTACTACTATCACCACCACCGCTAATAATAATAATAATAATATGCGGCATATTTTAAATTATGTTCTTTGTTATTTTCATTCCATTGCATTGTCGCTAATTCATCTGGCAGCCATCTACATACATTTCATCTGTCCAGTATTTGAGCATGTACTTCTGTGCCTCTGGATGCAGCATCTTGTTGTGCAATGTCAGCACAGATGATGCCTTGTAACTGCGCTACTTGCACCATGTTGCAGTGTGCAGAACTTGCATGGAATTTTAATTTGCCTTTCGTGTTCAAAAACTTGCCATTCTTATCTCATGTGAAAGCAATTGGCTTACTACGGAATCGTCAAGCAGTGTGGCACCAAGTGCCTAAAACTTGTTAAATATTTATGAAAAGCATTTGATCCTGGTTGTTAGTCGTGCCGGGAAATAGAGGCGAATGTGGTAGGGTGCGGTGGGGGCTCGTAATGGGAGCTGCGTCATGAGTGACGTGTTATAACAAAGGAATAACCCATTGATTAAGAATTTCAATGGTTCTTTCCACTACGAAGAGGTTGGGACAGACAATTTGGTCACTGCTTCTTTGGACATTTTTGACAAACAAACGTTGGAATTGTTCCTCGTATTTGTTACTGAAATTTCTTGTATTTAAGAATAAAAATAAACACAGCGAGACACAGGTAACACGTGGGCACAATAGTATTTATTTGTAATACATATGTTCTTTATTAGCATCACCACCATCAGATCCATGAGTTAGCTGTGTCCAATTTTATACTTAAAAATTTAACTTTCCTTCCTCTACGTAGTAGTTCTCTCTCAAAATTTAATTACATTCCTTTTATGAATATGCGGGAAAGTACTTCGTATTAGAGCATTTTTCGTTGAATATTGAATAGACCACATAATTAATTATTTGCGATTTGTTTGAACTATAATAAAGTTAACAAATAAACACCCGAAAGGCTACGTTTATTGAAGTAGCTCTACTCTTATTTCCATTCCTGGTGTGGAAATTTATACAGTGTTCTTAAATTCCTTTCAGTAACTTGCAGGGAATAAAGATACTTCTTTACGGGATAGAGAAACTGAATACTTTACGAACAAAAGATGGCAAACAGTCGTGTTTTCCTCCGATTGACTACCGAAGCTATTTCCGAGACTGGTCTTAGTTATGTGGCTTTTCTTGCAACAGTTTTCTTCTTATAGTTCTACGTCTTTCCAAGTTCTGTCTTCAGTGATAGTTTCTGAAGGCTTTTACCTTGTTATGTTTTATAACATCTCATCCAGATAATTTTAGGTGTGCTTGGACTATGTTGTTCTAAATGAGCTTGCACGGGGTTACCTTTCCCCCGTTGTCCGATTAATTACACTGTTCAACAAATTTTGGATGATTGAATGTTATGGATAAGTGAATATTACTATCATTGTGTTTCTTGAGCAGCAGATTACGAAAGTAATTCTAAAATTTATTAGTTAACTCTTGTTTTCGAGATAATAGCACTATCATAGTTATATGTACAATAAATATGAATAGAAAATTATTGACCTTAACGACGTGTCCTTTTGGCCTGTCGACGGTATTTTGTCTTAGAAGCATCCC
>Ga0123354_10005982_pt1 | contig 17923 bp, 14 predicted proteins | sample TergutLab28metaG_2_FD_97872 | JGI IMG/M metagenome (GOLD analysis project Ga0123354, IMG submission 97872) | Labiotermes labralis P4 segment gut microbial communities from Petit-Saut dam, French Guiana - Lab288 P4 | ecosystem: Host-associated > Arthropoda: Insects > Digestive system > Gut ...
AACATAAAGCGGGTTCCAAATTTTTAAAACACCTTTTCAAAAATCAAACCAAAAATATGCCCTAGCCCCCCCCCCCCCCCAAAAAAAAAGAAAAATTCTTGGTGCGCGCCTCACTCCATGGAGCGGAGTTCTGGTTGAGAAGCTCCACTAAAAACATAACCCCACCTTGATGGTCTCCCTCAGGATGGCTATCTCTCTCGTCAGGTGTTCGTTCTCTGCGAACAGCATTTCCATCTGCTGTTGCAGCTCCACACTCGGGTTCCGCATACGCATGCGCAGTTCCTCCTCCAGCTGTCTCACTAGCATCGCCTGTTTCTGCAACAAAAAGAGACCACAATTCAGTACGAAAAGCTGACGCCTGCGCTCTAGGCTACACGAATCCCGGTCGACTGAGATTTGTCGTAGTTTTCCTCATTCCCTTCAGTCAGAAGACAGATTAGGCCACTAGCGATTCCTCCCACACCCGCACCAACGACGCTGCACAAACCGTGAAAGCAGTTCGTAATTGTGTCACTTGCAGTACAGGCGACAGGTCGTCTGCACCGTGACATCGTGTAATCTGGTGGACAGGTACAAACATCCTACAGACATCAAGGCGTGACGTCACTACCGCCAGAGCCTCATCATCATCATGTGACACTAGTACGTTGCGTCTAATGGCTGAGTGACAGTGAAGTGGTAAAGATGACAGGCACAGCAGTCCCCATGATATAATTGAGGTACCACGCCTATATTTGCCTGAGAGATTGAGGAAGAGCAAGAATGTCCAGCTGTGGTTTTGTTGCTTTTCATGGGGGTGGGACAATCTGGCATGCGTACTCCAGTTCGGTCTTTGTTATGGTTTCAAAAGTTTGGTTTCAGCCCTCTGTACGTCCGTCGTTTAACTGAGTGTTACTGTCGGTGTGTGCAGCAGTTTGCATATACCGCCCCTGTATACTGAACTGCGTGATTTACATGGCTTCTTCAATTATGCCGAATGAGTCAGAATTTTCCATCATACATGGGGCCAACTTTGACGCGTTGCAAATAGCAATATATATCAGAACTGTGCAATGTGCAATTCGGCACCTTATCATTACCGTAATAGCATGAAGCTCATGAACGTTCATGGAGGAAATGAACCCAAAAATACTTACACGTACTGTACAAATATGCAGCATTCTCGAGATAGTAATGTGAAGTAACATGCCATGCCTGTTCTGTTTCTTATTCTACTTTCTGCTCAATTTATCAGTGTAGGAGGGAAGGTAGATTCAGAAAAACGCGACAATGTCGTCCGCCAGCGGCGCTTGCAGCTCCTCCTGTAAACAAAATAAGGGCATGCACCCAGCAATCATCAACCAACCGCGTGCATGCATCGTCCAAACTCGTCAAATTTTGTCAAAAACAGTGCAGTCGGTACTGCTACACAATCGAACTATCTCGACAGGCCTACTTCGATTCCAGGCTTCTGAATCAAGCAGCAGAGGAACCAAACTCGCTCCATGTGTGTGTGGCAACCCCTCACACCAAGGCCGAGTCTCCCCAGGAAGTGAACTGTGCCTGAGAAAATACAAGTAAAATGTCGAGGCCCGCCGCGTGCCACCAACTGAACAAACACAATAGCTCATAAATGGACAATGAACAGTTTAAAGCATTTAGAACGAACGGTATTTCTCAAAAGTAACAACTTGATATCTGAATGCCCCACTTATCATCTTCCGAAGGAGTATTCTAACAGTCACAGGCTACGAAATTACATGTCTTTGCTTAGCAGGACTTGTGCCTAGCTGTGCACCAAACTTTGAACCCAGACCCCGAGCAAGTAGCCAATGAGAGGGTTCCAATCCAATCATACTAACCAAATTTAGAGAACAAGGACTGTTCCCGATGTTGGGAACAAACAAATCAAATTTGTTTACATTTGTAGCATTGCAGTGTGAATTTTCTCACTAATTCTGCAGAGCAGTTCGTCTTTATTTGCTCGGAAGAGATACAGTTATATGATTCCCCGGAGGAGATACACTTATTGCAACTGTTCGGAGGAACTCTGCTGTGCTCTGGCGGTGAAGCGATGTCGCCCACATTGCAGCTAACGTGTGACATTTGCTGTACATTAACAAGCAGACCAGACACAGCTATTCTGTATAACGCAACAGTAAACGTGTGCACTGAATAAATTGAAAGTAAGACTCTCCATTCGACAAACGCACAGCTGCGTGTCTCTGACAGCTTCACCTACCGACAGAGCAAAGAACGGGAAACGCCGGGAAGATTCCGGGAGGAAAAAAGTCGGGTAAAACGACTAGACTAAGGGGTGGATGTCCGAGAGACCGCGGTTCGACTCTTCGCAAGGGCACACGGCATTCAGACCAGCTCTGGGGCCCTTCCAGGCTCGAATTCGGTGGGTACCGAGGTAAGAAGTGGACGAAACGGAGCAGCAGCAGACACTGGCTACTCTGCCGCTAGGTGTGCGGTATGAGTTGGTGCAGAATTGCTGCAGCCAAAACTGAGTGAAGAAAACAGCTGCAACCACTGGCGCTGGAAGGTACGCTGTAGTTGTGTACGGTCAGTAACGCAGTTTGTACGTAGATCAAGAATTTGTTTGTTTGGTATTAAAGTGGTGGTATTGGGCATAAGGACGAAGTTAGTACGTAAAGAATCTAGATCAGATTACCGGTAACTCGACATGGCGACGAAACCAACAATGCAATAAGCATTTAAGAGTATCCTACATCCTTGTATATTATAAACACAGGTGCCTGCTACATGTTTCGGCCACACTTGTAGCCATCCTCAGGGAGGTGCATATCAAGCAAGGTCAGGATTTTTATGTGTGTTCACGTAAGCCACGAAAAGGCGCCAATTAGCTTCGTCATGTCCGTCCGTCCGTCCGTCTGCCGCATGTTTGAGCGCGGGTCCTTCTTCGACGGATTTCCGTCAAATTACGTTGTTGACAGCCATACAAAGGCAGGCCACTGCTGGGTTGAATGGCAACAGCGGTCACGCGAACGAGACACGATGTTACGTCATACGTACATTGCCTACCTTGCTACCGAATTGTTCACAGTTACCCTCCATGGGTGGAGAGCAGCTGCTCCACCCACAACTTGACGGCACTCCGCGACGTGCAGACGGAAGTTCACGTAGGCGCCTTTTACAGATTACGATCACAACTATAGGGGCATCGTGAATAGGCCTCTCCCTTCACAAGGCCATACCACAAAATACAGACGCATATCCATAAGCACAACCACACTCGAATCCACAACTCCGGAATCGAACGCTCCCTTAGCAATCAGGGAACGGATTAAACCCTGCCTAATTCAGTGACGTTACATCAACAGTGAACGTGGCTGGCACCAAGGATTTACACTTAGTTACCAAAGAAGAAAGTCTGACAATCTTTCCATCGACTAATAATACAAAAATTAATCAATGCTGCCAACTGGGTAAACGTTATGGCGACGTATGGCGTACTGGAGGTTACAGCTCCACACATTTTTTTTTTTTTAATTTCACGAGCCGGAAAATTCATTTCAAGGAAAGAGTCCCCGGCACATATTGGGTAGGAGATTCGGTGAGACTCATGTGCCCGGGGAGATAAGACACGTGTACATCTCTGCCCCTGCTGGGGGGTCGAAATTAGACATTTAATATATATATATATGTATATATATATATAAAATGTGGCGCCGGCTAGAATTTCTTGCCTTGCCCACCGGACAGCGATGCTGTCGGGCATCGGTGCTCCAGTAAGTCAGATGCGTTCAGCACAGTAGCAGTGCAAAATGGTGGACGTTGTGGACGGGCGTGGTAGACACAGAGTGGTGTTTTAATTTCTTACTGCGGAAGGCTGCAGTCCGAAAGAGATTCATAGACATCCGAGAAGTGCGTGTGTGGTGAGGACGCCACAGATGTTGGGTCACTTGGACGCTGAGTCCGTCGTTTTAGGAGCGGCCAAGGGGACATCGGTAACAGGCCCCACGGCAGCGACGACGGAGACCAAAGACAAGGTTGATGCGCTGATTCTAAATGAGGGCCGCAGCACAAGTGAACTGTGCGCCGCAGTACGGACTGGAAAACTGGCGGTTATGGCCGTCATCAGAGAACTGGGCTACAGGAATTTTGCGCAAGGCGCGTGCTGAAAATGTTCACCGTCGAACGGAAGGCAGCCCGAAAAACATCTTTGCGGAACTGAGAGAGACGGAGATGATTTAATGTCAACGATGAAACCTGGGTTCATCGTTACGACCCACTGACGAAAAGACATCAATGTAATCAATGCAATCAGTCGTCGCTAGGTAAGAACAAATTCAAAAGTGCGGCCTTGTGCGGTTAAAGCGATGGCTGGCGTCTTGTGGGACAGTGCAGGAGTCCTGTTTATGTAATTCTTGAACAGAGGTGCCACAGTCACTGCACAGCGACATGTGCGGACATTACAGGAGTTATAACAACGAACTGTAAGGGTTCGACCAAACAGAAAGATGAATCAAGGCCTTATCCTGCATGATAACGCCAGACCGCGAGGTGGAATGTTCTCCCTAGTCTCCATTTTGCACCCTCCGACTGCCACCCTTTTGGGCCCCTGAAGGAACCACTCCGAAGAAGCCGTTTTGCGGATGACGACAAGATGAGACACAGCGTGTGTGATGAACTCCGATGGTTCAGCTAAGGGTTTTACGCGACCGGCATACAGCGTCTCACCAAAGACGGAAAAATTGTGCTTTAAATGAAGGGGACTTTGTGGAAATAATCTCAACTTTATAAATAATATTCCCATGATAAATATGTACATTTCATCGTATTATTTCGTACTGCATTTCGTGAAATGCCATTTATAAACTGTGAATGGCGTCGGTCAAAACAAAAAAATTGTGATCGGTCAGGACGCATTACGCACAACTTTAAAGTGTAATAATCCGGAATGGTAAAATACCACAAGTAATGTGAAATGTTAGTGGTCACCAATCCAGGAAATGATATGGTCCAGTCCAATGTTCCCGCTAATGAAGCGGAGAAGGTAATGAATGTTACTATGCATGCTGAACTCACCTCTGCTGTTTAAATGTTCAGCTGAGAGTTTGCCTGATTTGTAGACGGCAATGTTTCTGACTTATACATTAATTTTACGAAGCAGTCTGGTGTAGGGTTACTGGCAGTAGGAAGTTGCCACTGACGGAACTCGCCCTCCACATCGTCTAACCCAAATGAGGATTGTCGCGGTTTCTGTCCGTCTGATCCAATCAGGCTCTTACTGCTTCCTTCAAAACCCTTTCCAATTCATTATTCAGAGTCATTCCACACGCAAGTACAATCCGACAACGCACAGAGTCAGACAGCGAGTCTTAAAACAAAACATGCACAAACTGCATAAATTTGAATAAAACCGGACACCTTTCGATATTTCGATCCTGGACACGGAGGCAGCAAGATGCGTCTGTCGCAATGTGGTGCTGCGTGACGTTATCAAACCGCCGGGACACTTAACCAAGCAAAAGACGCCAAGCACCAAACTCCACTTCGCTCCACTGTTTGCAGGCTACTGAAGAATCCTGCGAGTTACATGACAAGGTTTTTGAAACGAACAGAAAACAGCTGGAGCTGTGTGCGCTGGTGCTTCCTCCCCTGAGCACTTGCCTCGTCACCTCGCGTTTACAGAAATAAAGTTAACTGCCGACAAGAGCACTATTGACAGACACATAAAATGAGCGTAAAAACGATCTATTCGAGCCAAACGGCATTAAGCTGTTCAGTTAACCGAGCAGGGATAAGCGGGAGCAAATGTTTGATAAGTTAACAATACTGCAGAGACAGCAATGTTCCGTGTCCTTAGCAACGATTTGAAGGTTTATATTGTTGCCAGCGACATGTGTAGCACAACAATAAAAGGGACCTCACTGCTGCCTTTCCACGGCAAAAATGGTTACGGGAACGCGACACACTGTTACGTAAACGCACGTTGCCTATCTTATCTACAGATCAGACATAATGCAGACAGCACCCAGAATTGTTCGGGTGATCAAATCGAGGAGAATGAGGTGGGCGGGGCATGTAGCACGTATGGGGGAGAGCAGAAGTGTACACAGGGTTTTGGTGTGGAAACCTGAGGGAAAGAGACCATTTGGAAGACCCAGCCTAGATGGGAGGATAATATTAAGATGGAGCTTTAGGAAGTGGGATGTGGAGACATGGACTGGATTGATCTGACTCAGGATAGGGGCAGATGGCGGGGCACTTGTGAATGCGGTAATGAACCTTCGTGTTCCATAAAATGCGGGGAATTTCTTGACTAGCTGACAACCGGTCAGCTTCTCAAGGACTCTGCTCCATGAAGCAAGGCAGCCAAGCAGACAGCAGCACCTCATCTCCAGCCACAGCCCCTGCCCCAGACCCTCACACACGCCAGTCACTCGCCTGCAAGAGACACAAACACGTACCGGTAGCAGATGGACGAGCACAACAAGGCGAAACATGAAGACTTCCTCTTGACAGGCGAAGCAGTTGCAGAACTGGGTCCACGTGTTTACCACGTGCTTCGGGGGCTCCATAACCCAGTATGCGTGTACCGCTCTAAAAATGACCGAGCAAAAACACAACACAGGTAGATACCTTCACAGGGCAATTAAAGCGGTTCACTTTTAGAGAACAACAGCAATGCAGTTAACCATATGAGCAACTGGACAGTGAAATATAAGAACTCAGAAAACACCAAAGACACAAATATAGGTTGTTTCGTCTCAACATTTTGTGCTTATTCATGAAAAACACTAATTCATTTTACAGCAGTTTTAAGACAATATTCCTGCCCGATCATGGCTCATGTTCATATAGTTGCGATGTAACATACATGTAATGTTGTGTTTGACGTTACCAGTACAGTCAGAAGCACATATTCACTGCCAAATGCAGAAACGTTTATGGCTAAAGCAACTGGTAAACACAGTGACCGCTACGCCAAGCTAATCCTCGCCACGCCACAGCGGACGTGGGTACCCCGACTCTGCAAGACTTTCTCAAAACTGCAAATTGTGCTTGCCAAGCGGTGCTGACTGCTTTCGTGTTAATTAGTCCGTGACGTCACCGCGGGAGACCAGCTAATTAGAGATGCTGGGGCACGTAATGAAGCGAACTCTGCTGATATTGTCTCGCATCCGTGGACAGTAGCCAATTTACCACCCATGTTGTCACGGATTAGTTTTCTGGTTTAACCAGCCATTATGTTAAATAACGTTACTCTATTCAAAACTGATGCGTTGGGCACAAGCCTTTGGGTCCGTTCATTTCGGATGCAACCGAGAATGGCTTATCAGTATTGTCATCAGCTGTCTGTATTCATGTCTCTAACAATACAACGCTTTTTTAAAACAAAATATCGCGTCGGAATATACCCAATGATGAGGTTTACTGTCTGCTGTTCCGCAAGTATTGTCCGTGTGATCCACTCAAGCAGCGCAAGATAGGGGACATGTACCCTACCAGGCATGAACAAGTAACAGTTCACACAAACTTTCTTTGAAAAGCCTGATTGGTAAGACTAGACGCAGATGTGACGACAGTAGGCCTATTTTCGAAAATAATATTAACAGAGGAGGGGATGGGGTGTCTGTATGGGGGAGTTGGCTGAATTCGTACAGTAAATGCAGCAATGAGCCTCCGGTTGGTGTGTTAGATTGACACCAAGCTTTAGAGTCCGAGCGATTCCAACTGCTTAAATTTCGCGTGGATTGCAACGCGGCTAGTAGAAAGATTGTAACATCCATGAAGAAGGACTCCGCTAACAGTGTTGACTTATTATTTCACCAAGCAAATCAAAACCGTTTTCGGCTTCTATCCTACGACTCAGTCACTCCTGCCGCACAAGCATTCACACACTACCCCATCTGTAAGAACAGCCTCTTCATCAATTCCGTTTCACTATCATCATACCTTGCAAGTTAAACCAGTCACCATGTAAAACAAAGAGTCAAGATTTTGAAACAACCTGTACTCCTGTCTTCGGCTAAAGGCATTTCGCTTGTATGCTAATTAAATATATGAAGCCGGTAAAAATGTGAAAACACTTTTATTTCGGCTTTCAGGAAGAGCGTTGCTTTCCGACGGCCCAAGGCTATCGACTGCTTGCTCTTCATATAACAGCAGTACTAAGATAAAGGTAAGTACGGCGCACTGGTGGAATTATATGAGAGTGCCACATCATTCACCACAAATCCCACATACAGATTGGCCCGGTGATGTACAGTGAAACAAGAATTTCAATGCACATATGAGTTGATGGTCTGACCATTTGGAGCAATGTCTACCAAAATCACCGCGTCTGCACTTGGTGCTGTTGACCAGCGTGACTGAGCTTCACTCGGCCTTTCTCAAAACCTGCAATTCGTGGAGCCCAACGACTAAAATTAGTCTTGTCAACAGCAGTGACACCGTATATAACCGTTTATTCGACAGTTTAATCTATGACTGTAAACTCCATGTTCCTATTAAAAGAATAATAAATGGTATGCTTCGCCCCTCTCAATACCAAGGCCCACATAGTGGCAGCCAACTATCAAGGGAGACGTTATGATTTATTTCTCTCACTCGCTGCTCGTGAGTAAACGCAGATACCACGATGATGAAAGCTAAGGACGCCAGATACAATCCTCAAGAACGTCAGATACAATCCTCAAGGACGTCTATGGATCCTCAGGCCAAAAAGTCAACACATAAAACACAGTGAACTACAACCGCAGTTACAATGAAATTGAGCGCCAGGATACGGAGACACAAGTCGATAAATCTAATATAACAAATAGAAAAACCAACGATAACAATTAGCTAAAAGTACGATAAAACCCCAACAACTGCAACATACACCGTTTGGTCTCCAATAGGTGTGAAGTCTGCCTGTTCACGTTCTGAAATACTGACCACGTGGCGTGACAGCTATTTGCTCCAACCACACACACTTCACCAGAACTAAGCCGATCTCGACCAGCTCTACCTCTGACACTCAAAATGTATTAACCACTGCAGCGCTGTACTGCTCCATAAAGGCACAAACCCGAGCAGCAAAGGGTATGGAAGACTAGCAAGGACATCCTCTGAACCCCGCAGTGCAGGACGGCGATTTCATTGTCAAAACCTTCTAAACGAAATATAATGTTTCTCAAACCGGTATTACAGCATCACAATGCGCCATAACATAGCCCTGCCGTCTGTCCTGCTCCTGGCAATGCACAGCACCCGGCCAGCCAGTTCGTAACCACTCATCGACATTTTGAAGGTAAATTCAGAAACAAAACTAAAATTTTCTTCCTGAATTTAACCCACACGTTCAGTTCAAACAGGATGAAGTCTGGTATAGCGTGCCAAACCTCCACCCTTCACGACTACTTCACCCTGCGAAGCTCTTCTACAAGAAGTGCATCTTCCTTTTAACGCTGCTAAATCTACTGATTGTGGCTCCAAGGGGGAGCAACTAACAAAGACTGAACAGCTGCGCACTGAGTAACTTCCTTACACTAGACATTGTTCGGACAATAGGGTGGGCGGAGCATGTTGCGTGTATGGGGTAAAGACAAACGCATACAGGGTTTTAGTGGGGAAGCCTGAAGGAAAAAAGCGTTTGGAAGACCTAGGGATAGAGGGTGGGAAGAACTAAAAAATGGATCTTCAAGAAATAGGATGGGCCGGGGGGGGGGGCGTGGATTTGATTGAGGTGACTGAGAGACAAGTGGCGGGCTGTTGTGACAGCGGTAATGAACCTTCGGGTTCAAACACGTGCGGAAATGTTCTCGACTAGGTGAGAAACTACTAGCTTACTGAAAGGACTCTGCTCCATCAAGTTAGTAGTTTGACGTACAAAACCTGTTCAAAGAAAAACGACATCCGCATTATGTTTTCAGGATGAGGGTTAGACGTAAGGAATGCCTAACAATTAGGTCGATTGGCTTCCAATTCCATTACGATCACAAGTTGTCACGAAAATCGACCACCTGTTTCATACGCACACTTAGATGGTCTGTCTTGTGCGTACATTGTGGCCTGCATGTTGCAATGCCAGCAGTGCGTCAGAATGCACAGGCCTGCTGTCACGGCTGTAAGGATGACAATTACTGTCCAATAGGATAAAGGCCGTGCAGCTGGTCACGTTCCTTAGAAGCTTTGTTGCATTACACCAAACTACACGGCTTCATGTCCCTCCACATGCGTGTACTCGTATTTTGTTAGAAAGGTTTCCAATTCAAACTATCAATTCCCACGCATGCCATGCAACACAAAATTTCACAACGAACAGCATCGGAGCAACAAATCAGTGCCGTATTGCAATTTGCGTATCCAGAATGCAGGGTAGACGCCCCGAGTGCGGAAATAGGTAGGGCTAAGGCGTCCCTTCCGGTGGACTGCCCAACAAAGGGGCCGCAGAGGGTTACAGCTTAGGTTGGTAACTCAAAATAGGGTAGCTCAGTTAGAACAGTAACTGGAAGAGGTGGGGAAAGGTGGTCCACTTGCGTAGGGGAGGAGAATTTCTGATCTCCAGAGTATCAAAATTAGTTCTGCACGTATGAGTATCGGCGTTCTTTGCCCTTGGGTAAAGTTGCCACAGTGTGAATCTGACCACTTAGCACCGTTTAGTAGTATTTAGGTACAACGCTGTGTTGTGAATATCGTCAGAACTGGTGAAACGTCCGTCGAAATTTCAGAGAGAAAATTTGACAATTCGCACATCTTGCTGTGGCTTACATCGGTCCACTGTTGTGCACTGCATCCGTTGAGTAATCAAATGGAAGTCAGTGTTGAACTGAATGCAACTGCACTGGCGAAGTGCGAGACTGAAGCGAAGCTGTCTGCCATTGATTGCGTTCGGTGTGCCTAATTAATGCAATTGACACGTATTTCTAAATGACACATCCACAGAGACAATCACAGCCGCTTTCAGTTTTGTGTTGCGTATTTACAATTAAACCAGTATCCCTGTTGGTAGAACAAATACGCATTATCTGATAATATTGGTCCACGAATTGGCAGTGTGAGGGCTGGACGACAAGCCGTGTCATGCTGTCAGCGCAAGAGGTCAATGGGGCGTCTTCCTGTCCTCTGGAGCACAGCGGTCATTTGGTGATGGTTCCTGCCGGCCCTGTATGTCTAACACTTCGACGTTGCCTATATTCAGTTTTTTGTAACGGTGCATCAACTGTCGTCGTTACAAAGCTTCTGCCCATAGAATGGCGCAGGAGGTTCCTCCACGGAGTTGGTGCTAGTCACCTACCAAACCACAGGGTATCACCTCCTCAAATACAGCAATTTTGATACGTTCATGAGAACCTCAGGTGGTAAAAGATCTAAAGGCTCACCTAAATTTTAAAAGAGCAGGTGTTTACAGCCAAACAGAGGCTCACCACCTTGCTGTTCCATACAGCCAAACACACGCTCACCATCTTGCCGTACCATACAGCCAAACACAAGCTTACCATCTTGCTGTACCATACAGCCAAACACAGGTTCACCACCTTTCTGTTCCTTCTGTTGTACCATCCCATCCCCTGCGTTTATTTTAAACGGAGAACGGATTTTTTTAAGGAAAATAAGTAAGGGCCACTATTTTAATTTATATTTCCTGTCGCCGCAAAACTTGTTGCTCCTATAAATCCCATCATTTTGCCTCTTACCTTTTCTCGAAATGGAAATCTGCGCGCGACCGGTCGTTGGACAGCCGTGCCCGCCAACGGATTGCAGTTGCGGTCACTGTCACCAGTGAACACCGACAGACGGCAGCATGGTGTGTCTGCAGCATAACTCAGGCGCTGGACAGTTGCAAATGCGTTCAGGGAAGACCGACATTTTAGTTGATACTGTCACAGTCTCCGTGCGAATCTGAGAGCAGGTGCGACGATGTTGCTACCCAGTGCCAGCAGTTGCCACACAATTCTGAAATACGTTAATACCTTCTTACACAGCAGACGCGTTGACACTGTTCCAACATGCCCGGGCGCAGTTAACCAGAAGTCACCAAAAGACATTCGAATCTTACTAAGCAGTCAAACACCGCACGTCTGCCCATGCCCAGATTTTGTCGCTCTGACAGCCAGCCTTCTGTCATGTGCAACTCTGAAGGGAAAGCTCCTGCAGACTTCTTGGCCTACCAATAACTTCAGGTTCCACATAACCTTAAGCTTCAAGTTTCCATGCAGATATAAACCATATCGCAGTCTTCCCAATAAAAAAAGCCATCAACATGCCAATACTTTAAAAGTCTGAACACGATCCATCATAGCTGGATGGCAACTGACAACTGGATGAATGGAACATCCAGTCTACATTACGTATTGCGGGTTGCAACACTGTGACAACTTCTGAACTTCACGCAGCAACAAAAGAAAGCATGCGAGAAGGTGTGTGGGGGGGTCTATTAGTGTGACTGACGGACATTCAAACGTACAGCTAAATGCCATTAAGAAGCATCTGGCAGGCAGCAAAAACGGAGCGACTTTACTTCTATATCCTGGGGAGGGGGGTGCCCGGTTCAAATTCCGTCCGTGTTATGAAAAATCTCGACGGAAACTTTCTTTTCCTTTCAAATTAAGGATCTGTCGATCACGGCTTGTTCCGAGACTAAGAACTGATCGGATATCAATCCCAGTTCTTGCCACTTCTCACCTTCCCTGAGATCTATAACAGTGGGCTTTATTGTTATAGGCGTCATATATTATCTCCACGTGTAGGTCTAATTTAATTTTTAATTTTCTATCTTATTTACTGCATTAGTAAAACCCAAATTTTCTTCAATTGTTCCTTTACGCCTTCGGTCATCTTGTAGTTTCTTTTACATACAATCAAAGTCTTCAAACTACTTTAGGAAATTTGCACAAAATTTTAACATCATGAACTGACGTACAGTTTATTGTAGGAAAAAAAAATTGTACGCTGAGCATTCAAAGCAATTCATACACTCCGATGTGATTTCTGTACAGAGAAGCAGTAACATGTCTTTACGCACAGCAGAGCCATATTATTACTGACACGAACCAAACATTATCGGGCAGTAACTTTTAGTGTAGATCGTCGACACCACATGACATCTAAATACACTAAGCTGCTCTGGACAAGAAACATCTGGAAACTGGATATTCGCTGAAGAACTGCAGACATCGTGCTACGCAGTGTCAAACACATGAGCACGTGTTTAGTTCGATAGACAGATTTCAGGGAACTTGCTGCCACTTTTGTGGGGAGGTGCCAACGTTGCGGACAATATTTGGCCTCCACCTGCAGACAGCAGAGGGTACACGCTTAGTTTGACAATCGAAGGAACGTCACACACTGCTGCCGTACGCTAAATTGAGCGGACGCACGGTTACAAAGGGCCGAACAATGGCTGTAACAATAACAAGGTTTATAGCTGCATTTTTTTCCAGTGTAAGTCGTCAGTCCAGCAGCTACATGGGAACTGCTGTTGGAACACGAGCAAAGCCATGTTAAAGCAATTTCCTGATGTATTAGTTAAGGCCTCTCGACTGAACGTACATGAACGTTAGAATAGTGTCGCGGACTGTGCGTGCGTGTCCAGTAATGACGTCATAACAAGCACATGGAATTTCAAGGTAGCTCGTAAGAGAGTCACGTTGTATCTTCACAATTTAAATTTTCCAGCCACAAAATTATTGACCCTGCGAACTTAAGTAACCACGTAGACCTACATGTTGTTCTACGTTTTTATTACCCCTTGCCAATATACAAAACTTCTTAATTTGCGTTCTCTTATTTTCGATATAACGACCATGTGGTTTGTTTGTTTGTTTGCTTGCTTGCCTTTATTTAGGAGTCTTTGTGTTCTACCTACAAACGTACAGATGAGACACCCAGCTGAAGAAGAAAAAAATCTGACATGACGACGAATAATCGCAGCACTAAACCTAAGGGCAGCGATGTGTGTGGTCCGTGGCTGCTACAGTAACTGTGTTGGTCAAACCTGTGAATGAGTGTGGTTTTATTCATTCGTGACACTGACAATACAGAACACGTACTATCCGTGACAGTGACGATATAGAACAAGAATCATCCGTGATGATATAGAACACGTACTATCCGTGACAGTGACGAAGTAGAACACGTACTATCCGTAACCGTGACGATTAGAACACGTACTAACCGTGACAGTGACGAAGCAGAACACGTACTATCCGTAACGGTGACGATATAGAACAAGAGTCATCCTTGACGATATAGAACACGTACTATCCGTGACAGTGACGAAGTAGAACACGTACTATCCGTAACCGTGATGATTAGAACACGTACTATTCGTGACAGTGACGAAGCAGAACACGTACTATCCGTAACGGTGACGATATAGAACAAGAGTCATCCTTGACGATATAGAACACGTACTATCCGTGGCACTGACGATACAGAACAGTACTATCCGTGACAGTGACGACATAGAACACGTACTATCCGTGACAGTGATGATATAGGACACGTACTATCCGTAACAGTGACGATATAGAACAAGAATCATCCGTGACGATATAGAACACGTACTATCCGTGACAGTGACGATATAGAACAAGAATCATCCGTGACAATGACGATAAAGAACAAGAACCATCCGTGAGTTACGATACAGAACACGTACCATCCGTGACAAGTGCATGCAAGTTGTTTACAAAACCCTTTCAATTTACATAGCCTAAAATTAATATTAATTGTTTCTTTCTATATTAAAAGCAGTAACGCATTAATAATAAAAGAACAAAACGTACATCTGGAGCACATAACAGGAAGTCATTGGTATGGTTGCCCCTAATCTCTTCAAGGTCCATTATTTCTAATGGGAATGTAATTTTTTATGTTTTTTTTTTATTTAAGCCCACTTCTTCTGAGAAAACAAGTAGTGCATGCAAATTATCTTGTTCTACCGGCCAAGAAAGAAAAAGTGCTACAGGGCATGACTGATGGATTAATTGAAATTTGTACATGTTATGGAATGGAAATGAATGTGGAAAACATTAAGGCGATGGGAACCTCAAGGCAACCATCCCCAGTATAGGTTATGATAGATCAGAACAGCCAGAGAATGTGGAATATTACAGTTATTTGGGTAGCATAAGTTGTCACTGACAGCAAACAATGCAAGATGTAACCGTGAAATAAATCCAAGATGGCCATGGCAGAAGCATCATTCAACTTGAAGAGTTTTCACCAGCAAATTGAACTAAAATTTAAGGAAGAAATTAATAAACTGCTACATTTGGAGCATAGCTTTGTATGGTGCTGAAACTTGGACACTGCGAAAGTGGATCAGAAATGTCTGGAGAGTTATGAAATGTGGTGCTGGAGAAGATCATTTGGACCGATCGTGTGAGAAATGAATAGACAAAAGAAGAGGAATATCCTATACACAATAAACAGGACGTCTAACTGGATTGGTAACATCTTGCGTAGGAACTGCCTTCTGAAACACGTTACTGAAGTAAAAATGATAGAAGCGATGGGAAGATAAGGAAGAAGACGTAAGCAGCTACTGGGTGACCTTAAATAAAAAGACAGGATACTGGATATTGAAAGAAGCCGCACTAAATCGCAGTGGCACGACAAACCGTGGGCGCAAAACAGCGGCAACGTGCCATGGCAGCAACATTAACGCAACTTTGTTCAAGGTTGTAGAACGTCCGTTAGACAACTTAGCAAGGCCCCTTCGCTGGAAATCTCGGACCGGACGGCAACCGTGACTTACGTTCTTCGTGGTGACCATCGGCCTTCCACGTTCCGTCCAGACAACTTCAGTCCAAGTCCGAGTCATCGTAGCATTCGACGTGACGTAAACTGGGCCGCCGACAGCATGATTAGACTAACCATAAACACATGTACATACATTCCCGAAATGTCACGCTGCACGGAACATCAGTTCGTGACGCAAACCAGCGAGAGGCAGACGAACCGCACGCACAATCATGCAGCAGACAAACCACTGTCAACACAGCTGAACAGTGTCATGGACTGTGCAGCACCCACCTCAGTATTACGCTGCTCTTCCACAGGCGGTTTGCAGCAGCTCTACTATCACAGACTGTTACCACGAGCGGCGCTGCCGTTCGCTACTGCTGGTGCGTGGAAAATGCACGGCTATTCGCCATGCCTGTCCAATAGCAGCGCACGCTCGTGCAAATATGTCCGTTTAAAATTATGCTATCTAGCAGCGCTGTATGCGACAGCGGAAAATAATCTTAAATTCGTTTGATGTGTTGGTGTCCCTAACCTAAATTTTGACCGTGTTAAAATGGGCAACAAGGATACACAACTTTGGAAACAAAAAACACAAATTAAAGTCGAAATGACAGTCATCTGGGGAGTGATGCCGCTCTGTTATAAAACTCCTAACGTCCTGAAGAATCAACTGCTCCTTCATATATGTTCACTGGTTGTCTCTTATCATCATCATAATAATAATAATCATCATCATAATAGACAATACTTATCGATAACTTTTACATACAGATATCATTCCATACACAAAACGTTTCTTGAATAATCAATCAAATTATTTCGCAAGACCCACCCACGGGCCACATGATGCATCCCCAGTCCACAACCTTGCAGCACATTTCTTGACGATGTGTGTCAATGTCACCCTCCAATCTATTCCCACTTCTCTCGAGTTATCTCGAACACGCTTCCTACGCATCTCAAGTGATTTGCAGCATGTTTCCTGTCTCTCAAGCGATCTCAAGCATGCGTCCTGCGTCTCTCAAGTGATATCCAGCATGTTTCCTGCGTCTCTCAAGTGACCTCCAGCATGTTTCCTGCGTCTCTCAAGCGATCTTTAGCATGCTCAAACAAAGTACAATTCGGTTTGCTCTCCTCACACATTCCATATGTGAGGAGAGCATCATACTGGATTGTATTACCCAACATTACACAGTACGAAGCTCCGCACACGAAATGTGGTGTCGCTCGGCAGTAGAGCCACACTGTTGTGTTCCAGGCTGACACCGAGCAGTCCCGTTGGTGGTACAGTACCAAGGGTTGGATAAAACATGAGCCTCCGTCTTCAAGACAGGAATATGTCAAATTAGAGAAGTGGCTGGTTATGTAAAACAGATGGGCGAAAAGATGGCGACGGAGGCCGAAGCTTTTATACGTGTCAATTTTTGTGTCCTCTCTTAGAATCATCATCATCACCAGCAGCAGCAGCAGCAGCAGCAGCATTCTGTTCTCATGTTGTCTTAACCAACAAAAACTATTATGCACTATTTCGTTGTGAAAAAGTCACGGAATTTTACTCTATAAAACAAGTATAAGTATAGTTGTCTCCGTGCATGCCATGAAGGTATATGAGGGGGGGGGGGAGGGGAGACATATCTCCACTCTTTCTTAACTTCGACGCTGGGCGGGGGGGAGGGGTTTGTATATTATAAAATGTACGTTGTTGGGTATGAGGTAGTTCAGCAATGCAGTCAGCAGCTCGGCTGCACAAGTAGAGCGCATAATATGAACTGGAAGGGCTGAGGAAGGTGGCGGTCAGGGCCTTCACTGCGATACTGTCGCGATTTACTAGCGTACTATAAGGTTTGCTGGTTTCCGAGCCGAGAAACGAACCCAGAATCTCCCAAATGCGAAACAGGTCGCCAGCATCCCGCCAGCTCCTCAAATAACACTCGGGTTATCTCTCACACGCGTATTTTCATCTCTCCCTTTCCACCCCTCAAATCTGCTAAGGGCTTAAGCAAAATCGATAAACGGACCAGAGATGTTCGGTGCTACCCCGAGTCCGGGGCAATGACCTCACCGCCTGATGTAACCCATTTCACAACAACCTCAGCGGTACAATAAATCCCTGGGAACATTCACGAATAACTACATAAGGCGACCAGAACCTGCAGCGGGGCGAGTGGGGTGCGGGGGGGGGGGGGGGGGGCTTGGAACCTAATCCCGGGGGCAGGTGGCCCAGATATAAAAG
>Ga0123354_10005985_pt1 | contig 17918 bp, 17 predicted proteins | sample TergutLab28metaG_2_FD_97872 | JGI IMG/M metagenome (GOLD analysis project Ga0123354, IMG submission 97872) | Labiotermes labralis P4 segment gut microbial communities from Petit-Saut dam, French Guiana - Lab288 P4 | ecosystem: Host-associated > Arthropoda: Insects > Digestive system > Gut ...
ACGCGTTTAAGGAAGATATTGACAGGTGCTTGGCCAGCGGTATGAACGGCCACCTCAAAAAGCCTATTGAGATTGAGAAGGTTTTGGAAACTCTGTCCCGTTACTGCAAGCATGGGCAACAGTTAAGGAAATATTGATGGATTTCCGGCTTAGCCCCTGATATAATTCATACATCATTTATTTTAGGGCGGAGGGGTTGCGATGTATAACACTTCAAGCGAGCATATAATAGCGGTAAAACCGGCGCAAATGGACGAATACGATGACGTTGAGAGATTTTATTCCGGATTGATAGACTCCATGAGCGATTCGGAGTTTAAACCCGAATGGGAGATGGGCGTTTATCCGTCAGAAGAGTTCCTTAAAAATGCCATAAATAAACAGACCCTTTACCTTGTTCATCTGGAAGGCAATCTTGCGGGCGTCATGATATTGAACCATGACGGCGCCCCCGAATACGAAAACGTGAAATGGCAGACGGATGTTTCAAAAAACGAGGTCATTGTCATTCACGCCCTTGGCGTGTCGCCGGCTTTCCAGGGCAGAGGCGTCGCCGGGCAAATGGTGGCGAATGTGATTGAAATGTGCAGGAAAGACGCAGTTAAGGCAATTCGTCTGGATGTATTGCCAAAGAACCTTCCCGCGATCAAACTATACTTGTCAATGGGCTTTAAATTCATAACCTCAGTAAAAATGTATTATGAAGATACGGGATTAACGGACTTTCAGCTATATGAATTGCTTATTTAGTTAAAATCAATCATTTTTGCGAACTTGGTGAAAAAGCCCTTTACTCACGGGAATTGCTTAATTGCCTGCGTTTCTTGATTTTCAGGGGTATAATCCGTCTGAACTCTTAAGCCTGTGATTTATCATATGATTTTTTTCATTTTATCATCGTGATGAATTCAATCAATCGCGTTTATTCGTCTGCGGGAAGTACAATATTTGGAATTCCCATCCGCCTTATTGCAGCGAGCAATTAATCCCCGGTCGACGAAAGTGGTTCTGGTCAGCTTGATAATCGGAATTCGTATTCTTAATATATCACCCCCAATTGTGCGAGCGTGGCCCGCGCGGCGGCGGCGGAAAACCCCGGGGATCAAATCGGGGGCCGCCGGGGCGTGGTTCATGCACATCGCCGTCTTCCGGTTCGTCGGCCTCGGTGTCAGGGCTGTCGCCCAGCCGTTCCTCCAAAGCCGCGATGACGCGGTCGAGATACTCGCCGAACGCTGCTTGCTCTTCTTCGTTCAAGCAACTGAAAATTCCGAAGTCCATTTCCATATGCTGCTCATTTTTGCCTTTTTCGGTCAGGCTAACCATTATGGACCTCTTGTCTGTTTCGGAAGGCGTCCTGGTTATATAGCCGCTTTTTTCCAGCTTATTCAGCAGCTCATTGAGCGATTGATGCCTGATGGCGAGCAGGTAAGACAGATCTCTCATGCTGATTTCAGGTTTCATTTTCAACATGGCTAAGACCCGGCCTTGTCCGCGAGTCGGATCTCCCATCGGGCCGTACTCCGCATGGGAGCGCAGGTGCTGACGTTGTAAAAGCCATTGCAGCCTTGACAGCTTTTCGAATAGTTCCGTATAAATATCGTTCATGTTCAGGACCTCCTTAGAACACAAGTGAATCAGGTGCCTGCGCATATATCATGCGGTTACAGCCCTTTTACGTTCAATCCTCTGGTCGCGTTGAGAACGGCGATCAATGCGACGCCGACATCCGCGAGGACCCCGGCCCACATGGACGCGAACCCAGCCGCCGCCAATATGAGCACGGCGGATTTGACGCCGAGAGCGAAGACTATGTTTTGCTTGACGATGCGGAGCGTTCGTTTGGAAATCTTTATCGCAACAGCGATCTTTGAAGGCTCGTCGGTCATTATGACGACGTCGGCCGCTTCGATGGCTGCGTCGGCGCCAAGGCCGCCCATGGCGATCCCCACGTCTGATCGGGCGAGGACAGGAGCGTCGTTGATTCCGTCCCCGACAAAGACGAGCTTTCCTTTCGGGGATTTCAGGCGGAGCATTTCCTCCAGCTTTTCCACCTTGCCGCCGGGCAGCAGCCCCGCGCATACGATGTCGATTCCAAGATCGCTCGCCACCTTGTCCGCGACATTTTCGGCGTCGCCGGTCAACATGGCGGTTTTGTGGATTTTTGCCGCTTTCAGATCCGCGATAGCCTTGCGTGAATCCGCTTTAATCTCATCTGCTATAACTATGTATCCCGCATAGGCCATGTCGACAGCCACATGGACGACCGTGCCCGCCGTCTCTCCCCCGATGCAAGGTATGTTCATTTTTTCCATAAGCTTGGCATTGCCCGCCAATATCGCTTTATCATCAACCACAGCGCTGACACCGTATCCCGGGATTTCATAAGCGTCTCTGACCCTGCCGTTTTCGATTTCCCTGCCGTACTTCTTTTTCAGGGAAACCGATATGGGATGGTTGGAACAGCTTTCAGCGCAAGCCGCGAGTTCCAGAAGCCTGTCCGTTTCCATGTCCGCTGCGTGGGTTTCCTGTACCTCAAACACGCCTCTGGTGAGGGTTCCCGTCTTGTCAAACACTACGATCTCCGCTTCAGCCAAAGCTTCCAGATAGTTCCCGCCTTTTATAAGGACGCCCATCTTCGAAGCTCCCCCGATTCCGCCGAAAAAGCTCAAGGGGATCGATAGCACGAGGGCGCAAGGACACGAAATGACGAGGAAAACAAGCCCTCTGTAAATCCAGGCGAAAAAATCAGCGCCCGGAATCAGGGCGGGGGGAGCGATGGAAATGACCGCTGCGAGCAACACTACCGCCGGGGTGTAGTATCTGGCGAATTTGGTGATGAAGTTTTCCGTTTTGGCCTTCTTGGCTGAGGCGTTTTCCACGAGGTCGAGAATCTTATTCACCGTGGACTCGCCAAATTCCCGCATCACCGTCGCGGTGATAAGGCCGTTAATATTGACACAGCCGCTGAGCACTTCGTCGCCGGGTGAAACGCCGCGGGGGATGGATTCGCCGGTCAGCGCCGATGCGTCTATCATCGAATGGCCGTCCGTGACCAAGGAGTCAAGGGGGATCCTCTCGCCCGCTTTTATCACTATTGCGTCGCCGGCCCGCACTTCATAAGGATCGACCTTCATAAGCGCGCCATCGCGCATTACGTTAGCGTAATCAGGCCTTATGTCCATGAGGGCGGTGATGGATTTCCTCGACTTGCCGACGGCGCGGCCCTGAAAAAACTCACCGATCTGGTAAAATATCATCACAGCCGCCCCTTCAGGGTATTCCCCGATCAGGAACGCCCCGATGGTAGCGACGCTCATGAGGAAGTTCTCGTCAAAGACCCGGCCATGCAGAATGTTTCTGAAAGCCATGAGCACTACGTCGCCGCCGGCGATCGCATAGGCGGCGATGAACGCTGCGAGGGCCGCCGCGCCGTTGCTTTTGCTCAGGATAATCCCGGTCGCCGCCAGCGCCGCGCTGATTATCACCCTCAGCAGCCTCGTCGTCATGAATTTGTCATCAGGAGCCTGGTCGCAACAGTCACAGGCGCAGCTTTCAACGCCGCAGGCAGTGTCCATGCCATGAGTATTTTCCATGCCACAATTATTTTCCATGTTGTCCCCTTTCGATTGCTCAATTGCTCATCAGTTCAACTGTACGGGTAAAAAAATTTTATGGTCAATCGTGGTGTATGTGTTCAAAGCCCTTTTCAAATATGTCTTTTACGTGGTCGTCGGCAAGCGAATAATATACGACCTTGCCCTGCCTCTGAAACTTTACAAGATTGCTGAGCCTGAGTGTCTGAAGCTGGTGGGATATGGCCGATTTAGTCACGCCGAGCAGGGCGGCGAGGTCGCAGACGCACATCTCGTGGCAATGGAGCGCCCACAGGATTTTTACGCGGGTCGGGTCTGAAAACGCCTTGTATAAGCCCGTGAGATCATAAAAATCCTCCAATGGCGGCATCATGCCGCTGACTTCCAAAACGACGTCCTCATGGATGACCTCGCAATCGCATCTGTATGGCGACTTTGTCTGACGCTGAGCCATGTGAATCAACCGCCTAACTTGACCCCAAATTCGAAAGGTTCTTGTGCCATTTCGACAGGGCTTTCTTTGCGGAGGCGGGTTCCCCTTCAGGGGCGGTTTCTTTCGGGAGGGCCGCATGCCCCTTTGGTTTTTGTGAGACGAGCAGTGACGCCACCCCTAATTTTTCATATAGCTCCACGCTCATGACAACCATGTCGCCGTATCCGTTTTTTGTCAAAAAAACCGGTTCAGGGCTCTCATGGACAGTCCGCGATATTTCGGCGAAGTTATTCCTGAGATCTGAGATCGGTCTTATCTGGGGCATTTGGAATTCTCCTTTGCAAATGACTTTGTATCAACAATTTATCAAAATTGTGATACAAAGTCAATCACTTGTTCTATCTAAATGGAAGGAAATTTACTGAGTCAATTTACTGAGCCCCTTGCTGTTCCCCGAGCACTACCGTCAGATCTACCATCTGATCGCCCCTGACGACGGTTATTTTCACCTTGTCTCCTACGGAATGCTTTTGCAGCGCATCCGTGAGATCCGTGGGCTGGGTGATTTTCGTATCGTCGATGTAGTAGAGCATGTCGCCTTCCTTAAATCCGGCTTTCTGCGCCCCGTCGGATATCACTTTGCTAACGTAAACTCCGAGGTTCCTGACCCCGTATTGTATGGCGTCCTGGGCCGAGGTCAGATTCACCATTTCTATGCCTATCTGCGGCCTGCCCTTGACATAACCGTTCGTCATCAACTGCGACGCGACATTTTTGATTTGATTGACCGGGATGGCGAAGCCGAGCCCCTCGACGCCAAGGCCCTGGGATTTGGCGACCACAAGGCCGACCAGCTCGCCGTACTGGTTGAACAGGCCGCCGCCGGAGTTGCCGGGGTTGATGGCGGCGTCCGTCTGGAGAAGCGTCATGGTTTTCCCTTCTATGTTTATCTGCCTGTCAAGGGAGCTTATTATGCCTGTAGTCGCCGTGCCGCCTAATTGCCCCAATGGGTTGCCGATCGCCACCGCCAGATCCCCGACAAGGATCGTGTCGCTGTCTCCGAAAACCACCGGGGTGAGGCCCTTGGCGTCGATCTTTAAGATCGCCACGTCGGTCTGGCTGTCATAGCCCACCACCTTCGCGTCATATTTCGTGCCGTCACGCAGTGTGACTGAAACCGTGCTTGAATTGCTGGTGACGTGGTTGTTTGTCATGATGTACCCGTCGGCCGTGATTATGACTCCGCTTCCTGCGCCGGGCCTGACGTATTGCCCGAAAAAGGCGTTGTTGGTGATGGTCTGCACGTTGATTTCGACGACGGCGTTCGCGGTCTTATCGATTATCTGCTGGACTGAGAGCTTGCTGCCCGTGGCGGCGCTGAGATCCGCGTTCATCGGTATGGCATAGGAAGTCTGCCTGATGGCGCGGCCCGTGCTCCCGTCTTGCATGGCCTTTGTGGCGACCATGGCGCTCCCCGCACCGAAGACGCATGAAACTACGATGCAGAGCGCCGTGACGGCGGCTATGCTTTTTTTAGTGAATATATATTGTTTGCCTTTCTTTTCGGCTGGCGCCGACGCGTCGGCGGTTTCAGCCGCTGCGTCATCGTGCTGCCTGTTGAAAAATTCCGAATCAAAATCATTTTCATATTGTCTCATCTGTAATCACCTCGATTTAATACTCTAATGCTCCTTTTATACCCGTGATTATAATAGGAGAATATGTAGATTTCATGTGGAATGTATGTCGATTTGTGGTAAAATAAGCTAATGCGCGCCGATTTGTGGTAGAATAGGCTCAGGAAACGGAGGGACAGGATATGAATGATAAGTTTGAAAAAATCGACAGGTGGCTGGCATACGAAAAACTTGATAAAGACATGCGCTCCGAGCTTGCAAGGCTTAAGGAAGAAGCGGGTAGCGGGAGCCCTGAGACGAGAAACGCAGCCCTTGAAGAGATAAACGACCGTTTTTACAGGGAGCTTGAATTCGGGACCGGCGGGCTACGCGGCGTGCTCGGCGCCGGAAGCAACAGGATGAACGTCTACACGGTCAGGAAAGCGACTTTCGGCGTGGCGGAATATGTGAACGCCCACTATGAAAAACCTTCCGCGGCAATATCCTACGACAGCAGGATCAATTCGGAGCTGTTTGCGAAAACCGCCGCCGAAGCGCTTCTGTCTCGCGGCGTCGATGTCTATATGTACGACGCGCTCATGCCCGCGCCCGCCCTTTCATTTGCGACGAGGTTCCATGACTGCGCCGTGGGGATAATGATAACGGCGAGCCATAATCCTAGCAAATACAACGGCTACAAGGTTTACAACGACGAAGGCTGCCAGGTGACCGAGGGCGCCGCCGACGAGATACTGCAAAACATGTTGGAAACCGATATCTTCGCCGAACCCGGGGAAAAGACCGGCGCGAAGCTCACTTATATGAAAGATGAAACGAAAAACGCCTTTTACGACGCGGTGATTTCCGAAAAGATGGCCTGGGCCGGCGAGGAAGACATGAAAGCGGACATGGCGGCGCTGTCAGCGGTGTATACGCCGCTCAACGGAGCGGGGAACATCCCCGTGAGGGAAGTGCTCGGCAGACTGGGGATGAAGGACATATGCGTGGTAAAGGAACAGGAGCTGCCGGACGGGAATTTCCCGACATGCCCTTATCCGAACCCCGAGAAAAGGGAAGCCCTTGAAAAGGGCCTGGAGCTGCTTCGTAAAGTCAAGCCGGACCTGCTGCTTGCGACAGACCCGGACAGCGACAGGCTTGGAATCGCCGTGTATGACGGCGGCGCGGAAATGCTGCCGACAGGAAACGAAACGGGGATACTTCTGTTTGATTTCATCTGCAATATGAGGGCCGCGTCGGGGACGATGCCCGAAAGCCCCGTGGCTGTCAGGACCATTGTGAGCAGCAAGATGGCCGATCTGATAGCGAAGAAACACGGCGTCGCCATCAAGACAACGCTGACGGGGTTCAAGTACATCGGCGAGTACATAGCCGAACTGGAACGCGACGGGCGCGAAAAGGATTATATCTTCGGCTTTGAGGAGAGCTATGGCTACCTTTCAGGCACGTATGTCAGGGATAAGGACGCCGTGAACGCAGCCATGCTCGTGTGCCAGATGGCGGCCTATTACAAAAAACACGGAAAAGCCGTCGCGGACAGACTGAAAGAATTATATGAGGAATACGGGTATTTCCTGAACAAATTGAGCGAGTTCACATTTGAAGGGGAGAAGGGGATGCGTGAAATGGACGTCATAATGGATTCGTTCAGAAACAGCCCGCCTGCTGAGATCGCCGGTGAAAAAGTGACGGAGATCACGGATTACGAGGATCAGCCCGGCTTCCCGAAATCAAATGTCATTGAAATAATCCTCGAAAGCGGGTCGAGTGTGATCGCAAGGCCCTCGGGCACGGAACCCAAGCTCAAGATATACATATCGGCTAAGGCCGATACGCGAGATATAGCGGCGGACAAAGTGGCGGCGATAGAGAAAGCGGTTGATTTTTTCATAAAATAAGCGTATAATGTAACCGATGAGGCAGCGGAGGGTTTGATGACCAGACTGGGAATTGTTTTCGGAGGACGATCAGGAGAGCACGTGGTTTCGCTGATGTCCGCGGCGTCCGTGATAAGCGCCGTTGACGCCGGAAAATACGAAACCGTGTACATAGGTATAACGAGACGGGGCGAATGGAAGCTCTTTTCCGGAGCCGTGTCCGAGATAGAAAGCGGCGAATGGGAAAAGACGGCGTCGCCCCTTGACGTGGGCGGATTAAAGGATATGATCGACTTCGCGTTCCCTGTTTTGCACGGGCCTTACGGCGAAGACGGAAGGATACAGGGGCTTTTTGAAATGCTGGATATCCCCTACGCCGGCTGCGGCGTACTCGCTTCCGCGCTCGCCATGGACAAGCTGGCGGCGAAAGAGATCTTCGCGTTCCAAGGGCTTCCGGTCTGCAAATACACTGCGGTGACGGAGGAAGAGTTCAGGGACGGCGGCGAAGCGGCGGCGCACAGGATCGAGCGGGAGCTAGGCGGTAAATACCCACTGTTCGTCAAGCCGGCGAATATGGGGTCAAGCGTGGGCATCAGCAAGGTCAAGGACAATGCCGGTTTGATTTCAGCCATCAAGGCCGCCGGCGAATACGACAGGCGCATAGTCGTGGAAGAAGCGATCGACGGAAGGGAGCTTGAGACCGGGGTCCTTGGGAACTCGCGGGCGGAAGCGGCTGTCGTGGGGGAGATAACGCCTTCGGCGGAATTTTACGATTACAACGCGAAATACTTTGACGGCGGCAAGTCGAAGATATGCGTCCCGGCGGATATCCCCGCCGGAATATCGGGGCGGATAAGGGAGCTCGCCGTCGAGGCATACGAGGCGCTCGGCTGCGAAGGGTTCGCGCGGGTGGATTTTTTCCTTGAAAACGGCTCCGGCAAAATATATTTGAATGAGATTAATTCTATTCCGGGATTTACGAAATTCAGCATGTTCCCGCTCCTGTGGCAGGCTTCAGGGCTGACGTATCCCGGACTCCTTGAAAGGATAGTGGATCTGGGCTATGAGAGATATAATTCTAAAGATCATAGGTAAGCAGCTGGGCTACGATATGGAAGAAGTCCAGCTGGAATTCATCACGGAGGGGAAGCTATATGAAAAAGACAAATCCCTCTGCCTGCAGTATGACGAAAGCGAGTTTTCAGGCATGCCGGGATGCACTACGGAACTTGAGTTCACGGGAGACCAGATAAAGATGAGCAGGTCCGGCATCGGCGTCGGCCTTGACACCGAGATAGAGTTCCGGAAGGGCAAGCGCTACACCGGATATTACGACACGCCGTTCGGCGCCATCGAAATGGAAGTGCTCACGAACGACATCAAAAACAACCTCACCGCTGAGGGCAAGGGCAGCGTCAACATAGATTACCATATAAGCCTCAAGGGGCTCGCCGAAGGAAGAAACAGTTTGAACATAGAAGTGATGTAAGCTTTTACGTACATTTCGGAAAGGGGAAAAAACATGAAGAGGAAGAGCGTAAAAGCGGTAGCGATCATCATCATAATTGCGATGGTGATCACCTCTTTTTCATTTATATTCTTTTTACCAAAGGCTTCGGGGGCGGAATACGCTTACGCCGCGACGACGCCTCAGGAACAGAAGTATCTCAACGACAAGATGAAGGAGTTTGAGAATTACCTCAAACTCATCCACGACAACTACAAGGACGAGGTCGAGTATGACACCCTTGTGAACGGGGCTTTCGAAGGGGCGATGTATTCGCTCGGGGATCCGTACAGCGTTTATTTCCTCGACTCCGCCACGGGCCAGTCTTTCGTGGAGAGCGCCACCGGCGAATACGAAGGCGTCGGCTTGACTTTGAATATTAACTTTGAAGGGCTTTGCGAAGTCTCCCGCGTCACGCCCAATGCGCCTGCGGACAGGGCGGGGATCAAGAGCGGAGATGTCATAACGACGATCGACGGCAAGGACGTCACGGCGAGCAGCCTGCAGGACATAAGCGACATGCTCAAGGGCAAGGCGGGGACGTCCGTCACCGTAGTCGTCAGCAGGGGCGGCGATGAGATCAGCTTTACCATGACGAGGGAGGCTATAAGCGCGATCAGCGTCTATTACGAGATGCTCGAAGGCGACATAGGGCATATAACGCTCACGGGTTTCGACACGGGAGGGGCGAAGGAATTCAAAGACGCGGAGGCGGAGCTCATAAAGGAAGGCGCGAAGTCGCTTATCGTCGATATACGCGACAATCCCGGCGGACTCATAAACACGGCCGTGGACATAGCCGACATGCTGCTTGATCAGGGCGATGTGATAACCCAGTTTGCACAGCGCGGGGAAATATACGAGACGGTGCGCGCCACAAAGGGAGCGACGGAGAAGCTTCCTGTCGTGCTCCTCGTCAATGAGAACAGCGCGAGCGCCTCCGAGCTTTTGGCGGGCGCGCTCAAAGACAATAAGGCGGCTACGCTTGTGGGGACGACTACCTACGGGAAAGGCGTTTCACAGGTATTCGGATACACGAACGACGGGATGGCTTTCAAGATCTCCATAAACTATTTCCTGACCCCGAACGGAGACGAAATACAGGGCGTGGGCGTGAAGCCCGACTACGTCGTGCGGAACTCACTGGGCGAATACAGGGACGACGCGGCGGAATTGTACAAGTCATTCGCGCCGTTCGCTGAAAAAACGAAGCCCGTTTCGGGCGATTCGGGGCTCAACGTCTTCGCGGCGCAGCAGAGGCTGGCGCTGCTCGGGTACCATCCGGGGCTATCCGCGACGGGGCTGTCCGCCGTGATGGACGACGCTACCGTGGCGGCGGTGAAGGCGTTCCAGCGCGAACAGGGGCTCTACCCTTACGGGACCCTGGACTTCACTACGATGAATAAGCTTGAAGAGGTGACTCTCGCTTACATAAACAACGACTCCAAGGACGATTTACAGTTGGAAAAGGCGGTTGAACTGCTAAGGCAATAAAGAAGGAGGCGAAGCCATGAAAGTTAAGGAAACAATGGAAAAGTACGAGAGGTACACTTACTCGGACTACGAAAAATGGGACGACGGGAACAGGTATGAGCTAATCGACGGCGAGATGTTCATGATGACCGCGCCGCTTGTGGAACATCAAAGGGTTAGCAGCAAATTGCACGGGCAATTATGGAATTTTCTCAGAGAAAAACAATGCGAAGTCTTCAGCGCGCCGTTTGACGTCTGTCTCAACGCCGAGGGCGATGAGGACGATACGGTTGTGCAGCCTGATCTGCTCGTGGTCTGCGACAAGTCAAAACTCGACAAGAAGCGGTGCAACGGCGCCCCGGACATGGTGGTGGAAATACTGTCGCCATCAACGTCAAGCCGTGACATGGTATTGAAATTCAATAAATACCGGGAGGCGGGGGTACGCGAATACTGGATCGTAGACCCTGCTTTCAAGATCATAAACGTCAATACCCTGAAAGGCGGCGAGTATGTCGCCAGCGTCTACGGCGATACGGGCGGCATTCCGGTGGGCGTGCTGGAAAGCTGCGTCATAAATATCGGAGAGGTTTTTTCGGAGGAGTTTTAAATTATGCCGGTCATCGGTTTTGATTCCCAAAAATACATCGAGGAGCAATCGAAATACATTTTGGAGAGGGTGAACTCCGACGAAACGGAACGGCTCTATATCGAATTCGGAGGCAAGCTCGTTCACGACAAACACGCCATGAGGGTGCTCCCCGGGTTTGATGAGAACGCGAAAATCAACCTTCTCCATAAATTAAAGGACCAGGCGGAAATAATCATATGCGTCTACGCCGGAGACATAACGACGAACAAGACGCGGCAGGACTTCGGCATCACCTACGATCTTGAAGTCCTCAGGCTCATAGACGTCTTCAGGAAATACGACCTCTTCATAAACAGCGTCGTGGTGACGAGGTATGAAGATCAGCCGGCGGTGAATATGTTTTTGAATAAGCTCTCAAGGCGCGGCATCAAAACTTATACGCATAGTTTCACCAAGGGGTACCCCACCAATGTCGACATGATAGTCAGCGACGAAGGCTACGGGGCTAATCCGTACATAGAGGTGACAAAACGCCTCGTGGTGGTCACGGGGCCCGGGGGCGGAAGCGGCAAGCTCGCCACGTCCCTGTCACAGCTATACCATGATTACAAGAAGGGGATAAAGGCGAATTACGCCAAGTTCGAGACCTTCCCCATATGGAACCTGCCCCTGAAACATCCCGTGAACACGGCTTACGAAGCGGCGACCGTGGATCTTCGCGACGTCAACATGATAGACTCCTTCCACCTTGAGGCATACGGGGAGATGGCCGTAAACTACAACAGGGATCTTGAAGTGTTCCCCGTGGTGAAGAGGATCATCGAAAAGATAACGCTGAAGGAATGCCATTACAAATCCCCCACGGACATGGGGGTCAACCGCGCCGGGCTCTGCATCACGGACGACGGGATAGTGAGGGACGCCGCCAAACAGGAGATAATAAGAAGGTACATAGTGGCGGGGTGCAATTACAAGAAAGGCAAGATAGACGAAGACGCGCTGAACCGCTCCAAGCTTTTGATGGACGACGTAGGGTTGAAGGTGGAGGACCGGCTCGTGGTGCGGCCCGCGAGGGAATATGCCGAATACAAACGAAACTGCGATGCAAGGTATGAGAACGTGGTCGTTATGGCCATAGAAATGCCAGGCGGAGGTTTCATAACAGGCAGGAGCTCCCGACGCATGGTAGCGGCGGCGGCGGCGCTGCTGAACGCGGTGAAGAAACTGCTTGGGCTTTCGGATGAAATACACCTGATATCGCCTTCGGTCTTTCTGACGCTGCAGGAACTGAAAACAAACATACTCAATCAGGACAGGGCGAGCCTCAACTGCGAGGAAGTCCTGTCGGCGCTGACGATCTCAGCCGCCACGAACCCATCGGCCCAGGCGGCCATAGGAAACCTCGTGAAACTGAAAGGGTGCAGGGCGCATTGCACCGCGATCCTCTCGGACAAGGATGAAAGCACGCTGGCGGCGCTCGGCATAGACGTCACCTGCGACCCGGAGTATGTGACTACGAACCTTTATTTCGGATAGCCGAGATTTCCTCCTACGGTCACGTCGAAAATTTGCCTGCCGTCGATTTGTATCCACCCGGCGCCCTGTTCGGGATGCTTTCCTTTCCGAAAGTCGAACGTAAGCAGATATCCGCGATTCGCGTTTTTCGAAGCCATATAGTCAAGCAATTGCATGTATGCCTTGTCTTTTGCCGCTTCGCCTTTCCATAGCTTGAGCTCAATGATGAATTGATCGCGCCCGAAGTCGACGACTATATCCATTCGCCTGAGGTCTGTGAATTGGCTTTCTATATGATAAAATCCTAGGCCGTTGATCAATGGCTTTAAATAAGATAAAAACAGCAGCCGCCCATGCCGTTCGAGAAAAGGCGCGTCGTCATCGGAGAAAATCTCCCGGTAATGAGCGGCGAATTTACGAAGGCACAATTCCATATCAAAAGAGCCGTCCTTGACGACATCCTGATATAATGCGCCGCCCGCGCATTTGTTCATACGGGATGAGTTGGAATCCTTGGATATGAAATAATTGCTTATGCAAATTTCGAATATTTTATTTGAAATCGCCACATTGCGGCCGAAGCAGTCGCCTTTTTTGATATATCCGAACATATTGCCGAGGTTGACAACAGGGTCCATGATATTGAAAGTTTTTACTTCACCGACAATAAGCACGTCGTATAAAAAATCATATAAGTCCTTATAAGTTTCGAGGTTTTTGGCCAAATCATCAAACAGCACGTTGTGTTCGTCAATTATAGCTTTGATCGCTATCGCTACGCCGTCTTTCGACCAGTTTTTTTCAAGTTTCTCATCGATATGCTGGCATATTCTCGACACTAAAAACGGATACCCGCTTGTAAATTCATATATCTTATCAGAGATCTCCGGTATGTCCATGCCGGTTTCATGATCTCCCTCGTACTCTTTAAGCATTCCGGCTATATCAAAAGAGCTGAAAGACATGTCGACGTCAAAATCCGCCGCGATGTTCCACGGTGAATTATATATCCTGCCGATGTCTCCGTTCTGTGAATAAACGCCTTCTTTGATTAATTTCAATTTGATGTTTTTAATGTCATAGACGCCCGCGAGTATGACGCTGTGGAAAGTATGCGCATATCCGTTTTCTCTTGACAGATATTTGTTGCGCAGCATGCCAAGAAAATACAGGAACACCCTGTTGTCACTCGCCTGATCAATCTCATCGATCAGGAGGACGATTTTCCTGCCCTCGCACAGCTTGTCGAGATGATAGCCCAGCAGATCAAAATCAGTAATGCTGCCGTCAAGCCATTGACCGGCGAAATCCTTATCCTTATGCTCAAGCGCTTTGCTTACATGCAGAAGGAACCGCTGGCAGAACGACGCCGGGTTTTCGAACATCGTCTCGCCCACGCCTTCGAAACTCAGGCTTATGCAGGTATAATCGCTTGGCAAGGTTCCGGCGATCAGGGAAAGGGTTGTCGTCTTGCCGTACTGCCTTGCGCGGTTTATAGTAAAATAATACCCTTCATCTATCAATTTCATTATCTTTTCGAGCTTTTCACGCATATCGACCATATAATGCTTTTCTTTAACGCATAATCCTGTGACGTTGAATCTTTTCAAAGCAATCACCTCCCCGTGCGTTACAGTTGATTATATCATGCCTCGTCCTTTTTGACAAATAACGTCGAAATGGCCGATGATTCTTGACTGGGCCGGCTAAAGCGGGTAAAATTAATGATGAAAGCCGCGTTGACCGATTTGGTGATGCGCTTGCGGCGGTATAAAGAATGTTGTGCCATTTCAACTCTGAAAACCATAAGTCACCTACAGGCGAAGATGCGCCGGAACTATGCGCCGAAAACATCGGCGGGCGTTTGCCCGAGTTGCCGCCGCATACCGTCATCTTCAGCGAAGGGATCAGGACGGAGCCGTTTTATATTCAGGGATTGGCGGGACAGGTGAACGCGAAGTACGAGCAATATGTTTCCGCCGACCGGATCACCGTCATCGGGACCGGAAAGAATACGCGCAGCCTGCTTGATTATGCGAGAAAAACTGTCGCGAGGGATTACCCCTCGTGCGAAATCGTTTGGCTGATGTACGATAAGGACGATTTTCGAAGCGATGATTTTGACAACACGCAGTTCAGCGCCGAAGATAAGACTGGCGCGCAGAAATACCATGCGATATGGTCGAACGAATGCTTTGAGCTCTGGTTTGTGTTGCATTTCCAACAGCTTTTTTCAAATGTGAGCAGGGAGCAGTACTGGGACATATTAAAGGGATATTTCCCCTATAGGAAAAACATGGAAAACATTTACGATATCTTAAAGGACAGGACGCAGACGGCGATAGAACATTCAAAGGCGCTGTATGACAGCTATCCGGCGGGGACGCCGCCGTCGAAAAGGGCGCCGGCTACGAGGGCGCATGAGCTGGTCGCTTTTTTGCAAGGATACCTTTAGGGGGAGAGGCGTTATGAAACGATTATGAAGGTCTTGTTTGTCGCCACGGTGGCGGAACATATCAACGCGTTCCACTTGCCGTATTTGAAATGGTTCAAGGAACAGGGGTGGGAAGTCCATGTCGCATCGGGGGGCAAAGAGGAAATCCCCTGGTGTGACAAAAAGCATGATATTTCGATACGGCGCTCCCCCTTTACGGCGGGCAACATCAGGGCGTACTTTCAATTGAAAAAGATCTTGGAAGAGGAAAAATTCGACATAATTCACGCCCACACGCCCGTGGGCGGCCTGCTCGCAAGGATTTGCGGCAAAAAACATCGCAAGAGCGGAACGAAAATAATCTATACCGCGCACGGGTTTCATTTTTACAAATCCGCCCCGCTGATAAACTGGCTGCTGTATTACCCTATGGAAAAATGGTTGTCCGTGCATACGGACGCCCTGATCACGATAAACAGGGAAGACTATGAGCTAGCCCAGCGAAAAATGAAGGCCGCCAAGGTATATTTTGTGCCGGGCGTAGGCGTTGACACCGACGGGTTCGCGAAGCAGGCGGTGCCGAGGGAAGAAAAGCGCGAGGGGTTCGGCTTGCCGGAGGACGCGATTTTGATCATCTCAATCGGGGAGCTTTCAAAGAGAAAGAACCACCGGGCGGCGATAGAAGCCGTAAGCAAGCTTGAGTCGGACAACCTGTTCTATCTGATCTGCGGTCGCGGAGCGCTGAAAAACGATCTGATAGCGATGTCCAGAAAGCTGGGCGTCAAGGGCCGGGTGCTTCTTTTGGGATATAGAAATGATACGGCTGACCTTTTGCACATGTCCGATGTTTTCTTGTTCCCGTCCATTCAGGAGGGTCTGCCTGTCGCGCTCATGGAAGCCATGGCGGCGGGGCTGCCATGCGTCGCGTCGAGGATCAGGGGAAACGTCGATCTCATAGAAGACGAGAAAGGCGGGTTCCTGTGCGGGGTGAACGACGCCATGGGGTACGCGGCGGCCATTGAGAGGCTGATCGACGATGAAAACTTGAGAAAGAGCATGGGGGAATACAACAGGGATGTCATTAAAAAGTTTGATATAGAAGTTGTCATGGGCAAAATGAAAGAGATATATTTGTCATGAATTAATTGATATAATATGGCATATATTGTATAATATGTCATGATGCTGCTAACTGAAACCAGCGGAATGGGGGTTATTATGGAAAATATTACGGCGGAACAAGCCATTGAAGAAGCCAGGGGGATGACTTTTGAAAAAATGTGGGCATTAATGATGGAAGACCGCAAGCGTGCTGAAGAAGACCGCAAGCATACGGAAGAAGGCCGCAAGCGTGCGGAAGAAGAACGCAAGGAACTTGACAGACGATTTGATGAGCGAATGGAAGAATCACGCAAGGAATTTGATAAGCGGGTTAAGGAAACCGACAGGCAGATTCAGGAAACCTATAATAAAACGGACAAAATGATAAAGCGGCTATCAAAAGAAATCGGCGGCGTAAGCAGAACTATCGGGGGATTTAATGAAAATATGTTTTCCGCGAATCTTTGGAAGAAATTCGCACGGCTTGGGTTCCCGGTCACTAAGCAGAGTTGTAACGTTGAGTTTCATGATGGGGAAAAGAAAATCGCGGAAGTTGACGTCCAGATCGAAAACGGCGAATACGTTATATTGGTGGAAGCCAAAACGAAATTATCCATGGAGCATGTTGACAGGCATTTAAAACGAATAGAGATAGTGCGCGGATATTTTGACGCGCACGGTGATAAACGGAAAATCACAGGGGCTGTCGCAAGCGCTGTCGTCGATAAAAACACGATTGATTACGCCATTGAAAAAGGGCTGTTTGCTATCGTCCCGTCCGGGAAATCCGTCACTATCGCCGACTTCCCCGAAGGCTTCAAAGCCAGGGAATGGGTATAGGTGTTGCGATGAAACCGCTGAAATTAAACGAGACAGCCGAGCGGTACACATATGAGGATTACGCGGGCTGGGATGATGAAAACAGATATGAATTGATCGACGGCAAGGTCTACATAATGTCTCCCGCGCCGGCGCAGGTCCATCAGGCTATCAGCGTAAGGTTGTTATTGAAACTTGGAAATTTTCTTGATGGGAAATCCTGCGAAGTGTTTCACGCCCCTTTTGACGTATGCCTGAACGCCGCCGGGGATAAGGACAATACCGTGGTCCAGCCTGATATCGTGGTTGTATGCGACAACTCAAAGCTGGATGGAAAAAGATGCGACGGAGCGCCTGATCTTGTCATAGAAATACTGTCGCCTTCGACGTCGAATCAAGATAAAGTGATAAAGTTTAAAAAATACTTGCAGGCAGGGGTGCGGGAATACTGGATCGTGGATCCGGAAAGCAGGGCGGTTTCCGTTTATGTTTTGGATGACGGGAAATATATCGCAAGCGCCTATTCAGATGAGGAGACGGTACCTGTGCACGTATTGGAAGGCTGCCAAGTCGATTTACGGGATGTGTTTGCCGAATGATAAGAGAAATTTACATTGCGTTTAATCACCAATCAAAGTGGTTAAGGGCAGTAATTCCCGGCTAAAACGGAGCCGCTTGATGTGCCGGAAGCCGAGACGGAGTGGCTTAAGGCTTCGGAGTGTAGGATCGCGGAGGATAAACTCATTTAGACATTGTGCATTAGTTGTTCCTTAATGGCAAACTGAATAACCTCCGAGGGAGATAGCGACATAGCCTTGGCTTTTACATTGATAATGCGGGCATAATCCGGAGGCAACAATTCTGATATAAGCGTTCTTTCGCGCAGATTAGTCAAGAATCCCGGCTTGCCGGACAGTTCCGGTGGATTTTGCTCATATAC
>Ga0123354_10005986_pt1 | contig 17917 bp, 17 predicted proteins | sample TergutLab28metaG_2_FD_97872 | JGI IMG/M metagenome (GOLD analysis project Ga0123354, IMG submission 97872) | Labiotermes labralis P4 segment gut microbial communities from Petit-Saut dam, French Guiana - Lab288 P4 | ecosystem: Host-associated > Arthropoda: Insects > Digestive system > Gut ...
AATATCTCCGTAACCATTGAACTTTGGATATAGGTGTTTTGGGTTATATCGTTACAGTTTGACCTAAGGAACACTCTCCCGAAGTTAGGTCCTTTCCTCCTGGGACACCCTGTATATATATATTTATATATCGGTTAGACTTTACTTACAAAATCAGTAAACCTATTTTGAAGAAATTTGGATCCGAGGGTCTACACTAAAAGTTGTTGAAGAAATAAAAACTTCTTCCCAACATGAATCACACATCATACAAAAATGAAAGTGAAATTTACTAAACTACTCAAAACAAAGCGTGCAAAAATCAGACACTAAAAAAAGAGTATACCTCACTAAAATCTACAAATCTTAATCAAAATATCATTTGAAATAGTAAATATTTAACACAAAACAACAGAAAATAGTTTCTGACTGTGCAGTGTGAGAATACCTATACAACTGGTTTGCAACAACAGAATTCATTTGTAACATATGAATACCAAAGACAAGAAAGTATTAAAAAAGGGAAAGATTGAGTGTGGAAAACATATTTTATTCATCCAAATATAAAATGACCCCCCTTTAAGCTCTCCAATTTTCAGGAAAATACCTACATAGAAAATGTTTAAAAATGTGTGTCACAACAAAGAAACCCCTGACCTTGCAGAACACAAATAAGAAAATTTCTCGTCTTCTATTCCCGTTTGTATGGTATCTGCCTCACAGATGTACATGCTTTACAGTTCTTAGTAACACGGTATATCAGAAAGTAGTGACCACTCTACAAAAATTTCCAGACACACATTATGTACCTGTATACAGGGAAATAAAGAACTTCATACATTGCATTTTATTTCATTAAATAATTTCAAGTAATAATTTAAACTTAAAATGGTGGCAAACTATTGAAGGAAAAAAGGCCCACACAAGGCTGTTAAGTTGTTACTGCTGCTGCTGCTGCTGCTGCTGCTGCTGATGATGATGATGATGATACGGACATAACATAAATTTGGATTAGCCTTCTTTTCACCAGTTAAAGAATTTCTTAAAAGTGTAAAGATGTACTGTAAGGCCAGAGCTGGCACAGACCCTGTATTTCTGTTCCTGAGTGCTGCACAGCACACCTGGGTCACCCCGCCATGCACGTAGGAAGTTGTACCACAACACACCAGACCATAAAATAAACACCACTGACAGCCACAGGTCCACATGAGGAGAGATCCACACAAACCATGTCACATACATCCAGAACTGAAATGACATATAAAGTTTTCTTATCACTTCTGCATGGTAGTTGCATTTATATTTTGCTGCCAATAATCTTGAAACACATGGAGTTTTGAAATATGTGTTCAAGAAATGAATATAAATTATCTACAACACAATGAACACAATTCATTAATTCTACTTTCATATTACATGGACTTTCAGTCAAACAAATCATGTCTTTAATGCCATATCAAGGTAATGTAAATTTCTAATGGTTCCTTAGTTACAACTATCAGACCAAACCCAAATGAAGCCACCATTCTGTTGTTTCTCTTCCCTCAAAAAAAGTTACCTTTACAAGGGCTGCACATTTTTTTAAAAGGCCTACCATCATGCATCATGTCATGATCCTAAATTAAGTAGCACTTGTATTTTTCCCACACCACAACTTCATGCAGTCATCATCCTGTCATTACCAACTGTACTAAGGCAATGTATATCACATATTCACATCCTGCATGTGTTACAGGCTTATAAATTGTAACTAAGATTGCTTAAAATGTGCATGTGAACAGTCATTTCAGCCACTGCATACATTTTTCATGAATTTACGCTACACTTGCACCATACTTGGATTGCATCTGTAAATCTAAATCTTCAACAGCTGAAATATTACAAGAATCCAACTTTTGACACTTGAGATCACCTGTTTTATTCAAACAAATATGGTATATCTGCAGCATATATTACTGGAAGTATGTGAAAGATATGTTGTATCTGGTAACTGTTCACATTAGGTACCTTAGTGGCCAGATAGATTGACATAGGCAGTAGATTCATGAGCCGGTCATCAAACACAACCTGACTTGCCATGTACACAATAATATAGCAAGTCATAAGAAGTCCCAGCTTGACTAGATAGTTCTGACTAGATTGCAGAATGATGCCCACAGTGTAGAAGGCCAGGAATGGTGTTGACACCATGCACCAGAAACGCAGCCTCTGGAACAGACTTAAGAGTTACAGTCCAGTCTGCTGACCTCAACAGGTTATTAAAACAATGTGTAAGCTTATCCAGTATGATTCTCATGGTTTTAAGCTACCATCAAGCCATATGAAATGGGGAGTTGCATGCACAGTGTGTGTGCATGCATATGCTGTAAGTGTGAACACATTCTATGGCATTTAAGTACAAACTGCTGAGGACACTATTTAAACATGGGAAACAGAAGGAAACACAGGATGAAGAAAAATACATAATGAGAAAATTCAAAATCAATGATCTTCACATGGCCAAGAAATATCCTGTTTCATTGGAGCCCAAGGGTTCAGCACCATATTCAGAAAGTTCAGCTACTTGACTATACCCTGTCCTAGTTCAGTCCACTTCACAACTTCCCACTTCACTCCTCTTAAGTCACCTTTCTAATTACCTCCCATGCATGCTCATGTCTCCCAAACACTACCCTCCTCTGTATCAGAAAGTTCAGATCCAGCAAATTAGTGCAGCATTCATTTGAAGTCAAAACAAGTCAAACCCAAAAACCTGCAGTGACCCAGTCCTAAAATCCAACAACTGCAATATCCTCTGTAAGACACTTTTCATCAGATTTTATAGCCTGAAAAGACAGCTGCCCAGAACTGAAGAAGGTAAGACACTTGACACATGCAATATTACAGCATACATAGTATGAATTGCAACACTGCATGGAAATTTTTCACACAACTGAAAGCGTATACAACATCTACAGACCACACTCAATATGGATTCAGGTCTTTTGAGATGTTACAGTTTAGTGACTGGTAAATACTTACCTCCCATTGTTTATCAGTTGACATGGCACAACATCCAAGAACACCTGAATCTTCAACAACACTGCCGATTAAATATCATTAACTGTAATTTTTTAATTTGTTTCTTAGAATCCTGCTGAAGATGTGCATGATTCCACACATACCTATATAAAATTTATTAAAGAAATACCAGATTACTACAGGGGAATGATGTAACACTTTAGCTTGAACCAGTATTTGACAATCACCCACCTAAGGACAATAAATTTTTTAATGTTCTAGAACATAAGAGTTCTACCTTGTTCCCAACTACATATATTTCTTCCAAAACATTGCTACAAACTACATCATGAGAGTGAGTGTGGTGCACCATCTTGAAACAGATCATTGGGTTCACTTACCTTATCTCGCGTGATCCTGTAGCATGGGTTACGGCGCTTTGATCCAGACATTTCTTGGATCTTATCATGCACCTTTTTACCAACCCATGGTGCATTTTTGTGGGACTGAAGGAGGCTATATGGAGTATCACCCTGCAGCCAAAGACACAGTTTAAATTCCATCATACTGAAGATTTTGAGTCATTGCCAGCACTGGGAAGATTTCTGTATGTGTACTAATAATAAGCATAAACATTTGGTTATGGTTACATTGGCACCAAACCACTTCATCCCAGTTACACTAACTGATTTCCACAACAACATTGCAAAGCAGATTAAATAACAACACTGTCAAATGGAGTTTTCTGAGAAAGAAGTTGCTGTTATCAGCCATCAGAGAAATAAAGGACAGTCAGGTCCCAATGGCTTGCAAATGTATCACCTAATTTACACGTTACCCATGAACTGATAATTAAAGTTTCATTTCTACCACACAGTCACATATGTATACAATCACATACGAACTAGACTTTCATCTCTTTCTTAACTCAAACGACCAGTACATGGTATGGAAGAGAGAAACCAGAAAGGGATTAATGGTTAGAAGAGGAAATGGGGAAGGGGGATGCCACAGGTAGAACTGCTTCCAAACGTTTTATCTTTGAAGTGATGTGTTAACAATGACTGGCTATGTTTCATCACTGTAAAGTTGTGCCCCTCCCCCTTCTGCCATAACATTACAGTCCCAATTCAACATACAGATATCAAGATGTGACTGCATCAACACAACACTACTACTGAACACTCTGAACTCTTTATCAGGAAGGCAATGTTATGACATCTGGTGGGGGGACATTGCTGGATGATACATTTAGTACACAGCTTCTCTGAACATGAAGGGAACTTTGTCTAAATTGGAGCCAGATAATGTTCAATATTTTGCCAGTAAATACATAAACAAGCCTGACATTACTAATGTGGTGTATGTTTTGAAAGAGTTCAAAATATGAATGAAGAAAACCTTAAAGAATGGAATAAATATTATACAACTCACAGATATTATCAGTAATGCCACAAAACAAAGGGATAAGGAACAGAATGAGCAGGGCAAGACTGAAGAAGATCAGAATTTGCAATGTGGCACTACATTATGCTGACAATTTGATAGACTACATGGGTCAGTGAGGGCTTCAATGCATATTTACCCAAATGCAAAATAAGAAATTTTTCAATTCATCCCCTGAAAATCAGGGATTGCCATGTAACCACAAAGTTAAAAATGTTTTGTACAGTTATTTTAATATAAAACTGCAATGAAGTATTGTCATACAGGGTATTCTGATATGTAGGTAAAACCAGTATGACAGCTGCAAGGCACATAATGAACTGACATAAGAAGAGGTTTGAACTCAAAAAAACATCAGACATTACACACTCTCGGTCAAAACAGAAGCCACATGTATAGACCCAGTATTCAGGAAGTGGTTAACCCTTTGGCACCAAATATTATACATATGTATCGTGCAGTGTGATATTCAAAATGCACAATATCACATTGCATATATCTGCTCTTACACAACTCAGCACCCACTTAAATTCCAGGCTTCTGTAGATCACTGACGGCATTTAATTCCAGTGCCAAACAGTTAAGTAGCATGTGTAGTAAAAGTACAAACCAATATATTTGGATGATCCATAATTTTCAGTCACTCATTCGTCTTAACCATTTCATTAGCGTAAATAAACAGGAACTGACCATACCATAGTTTAGAATAAGTGAACACTCACCTATGAGATAAGAGGGATAAAAGTTTAATACACAAAATGGTTCTGACCTGTGCATTGGCAATGTCGAGGCTTGCCCCATGCATGATGAGAGTGGAGACTGCAGTGTGATTCTGAGCAAGGATTGCCCAGTGCAATGCTGTGTTACCATGCAGCTTATCTTGTGTTGTCGTGCATGCACCAAATGTTAAGAGGAGACGTGTTGGGTCAAGACTACAAAGGACAAGAAAAAAGGATAAAATATTAAAATTTTTCAAAACCTCAGAGGAATTATAAAAAACTATGAAAATTTTTTGCTGTCCATACCTCCCAAACACCTCTACAAAAAAAATCATGTCAGTACTGTTTTTCTTTAACCTTTCCATTCTTTCTTTGTCAGACATGTTACTGCTATTTGTATGTCAATTATCTTTAAATGAAGCCCGAAAGAAAAAGACTGCAACAAAAGGGCATCAAACCTTCTAATAACTCCTAGCCTGGATGTACAAGTGTTTCTGATAAAGAATACCTTCCTAAAATACTTTTTTTTGAATTAAGGTATCCTGCAGGAATACTTACTTAACTACTCACTTTACTTACTTTACCTACCTATCTACCTACCTACCTACCCACCCACCCTCCCTCCCACCTACCTACTTATTTACTTAATTACTTACTAACTTACTTACTGAGTCCTTCTTGAGGACATAACCAGTAAAGAAATTCCCTGCATTTTATGCAACCTGAAGGTTCATTACCGCATTCATAAGAGCCAAAAGCCCGTCCCTATCCTAAGTCAGATCAATTCAGTCCACGCTCTCCCCAATCCCAATTCCTGAATATCCATCTTCATACTGTCCTCCCATCTATACCCGGGTTTTCTGAGTGGTCTCTTTCCCTCAGTTTTCCCCACCAAAACCTTGTATACTCCTTGCCCCTCCCCCATACATGCCACATGCCCAGCCCCACCCAACTCATTTTTCTCGATTTGAACACATGCATAATATTCAGTTAGTTGTACAGATCAGTAAGCTCCTCATTATGTAGTTTTCTCCACTATCCTGTTACCTCGTCCCTCTTCAGCCCAAATATTCTCCTCAGCACCCTATTCTCAAATACTCTCACCCTGCATTCCTCCCTCAATGTGAGCGACCAAGCAAACTTATGGTTTTGTATATCTTAATCTTTTTATTATCGGACAGCAAACTGGAAAACAAAAGATTATGCAACAAATGACAGCAAGCATTCCCTGATCTTAATTTCTTCCAGAATAGAGTTTTGATTCACTACGGTTGTTCCCAAACATTTTAACTGTTCCACCCTTTCAAATGAACTATCATCAATTTTAATATTGTGATTTTGCCTTGCATTCTGGTTTCGAGACATGTACTTGGTTTTATCAGAATTTACATCTAGTCCAATCTCCTTACCAGCAACTACTTAAGTTTCTGTGTTTTTCTTAATTGTTTGTATGCTTTGGCCCAATATATTAACATCATCAGCAAAAACCAGTACCTATAATTTAATTTAATTTTGTGGTTTACCTGAACCCTCCTAATGGCATACTCTAAAGGAAAGTTAAAAAGCAATAGCAATAAAGTGTTTCCTTGTTTCAAACCATTCTTAAACTTTTGCTGCTGAACAATCTATAAGGCATTTGCCCTTTAAACTGCTGAACGACCTACGAAGAGGTCGCAAACAGTCTGTTGAATTTCGGAGGAATTTTTTTCACTCCTATCGGATATACTGCTGAGTTTTGCCAAACTCCAGGACCCTTGAAGGTCAGGGTTTCTTTCTGGAGCCAGAATCAAACCCCTCCACCTCCTAAACCCTCCAAATACCCTGATTTATTTGTCAACACATAACAACTGTGCATTTTGTCCCAGCTGACTAATACGGTTCCAGAAACAGCCAGCTTTGTTTATAGCTCGCATTGGAGTCCATTGTGGGTTGAAATATCAACATTGGCCTATGAAACGAACACTAACTGTTGACCAGAAATGTTTTCAGTGGCTTACTGAACCCATATAGTTCAGACAAAACTAATGCTCAAAAACTGGAGATATCCACAAAAATCAATGTTAACAGATACAAAAGGGCACACAGATGTGTCTCTTGTAGTGCTGGGGTACTCCGTAGGGGCTGTGGGACAGTAACATACAACACACAGCCATCAATCTACTAAAAATGTCTTGGGTACCCTCCAATAGCTGGAATTTTATACAGTAGTCACATTGAACCTTTAGATCTGTTTGGCTGTCACTGTAGAAGAAGCTCATATATTCGTGGCATTAGGTTTCTAAAACTGTGCCCAGTCGAAGAGAGGAGTCTAAATAATGGAGACGATTGCAGGCGTTCAGAAATGGCCACCTAGAAAATCGGAGAAAGTCATCAGTGAAATCCTGGTTGCTGATACTGACTCAGAATCAGGTGCTGGGGCTAGCAATGTTGAAGATGATTTTGAAGAACAACAACACCGATGATGACAACAATGACAACGACGACGACGACGACAACAACAACAACAAAAACAAGCCTCAGCACAAGTTGAACCACAGGCTGCAACAAGTGGTGGATTAAACCTGAGGAATGCCTCAACTAAGGAACACAAATATTCGTCCTTTTGTTGGTCCAGCAAAGTTGTGAAAAAAAGTGAGGCTCCATACATCAACAAAGACAGAATGCCACTGTCTGTGTTGATGTTGTTTTTCACAGAAATTGTTCATCTGCTGGTGGAACAGATCAATCTATACTAGCACCAACACTTAGATGTACAAGCCAGACCTAACTGCCAACTGCCTGACATTACATTGCCGGACATGATGACTTTCACTGTCTTAGCTCTACAGATGGGACACGAAAGACACACCACATGACTACTGGTCGAGACTCAGGCAGCTACAAACTCTGTATTACAGCGAGACCATGACAAGACACAAATTTTTACACACACTGCATATTCTAAATTTTGCAGACAATTCAGACAGACCACACAAAGGCAAAGAATATGACAGACTATGGAAACTAAGGACTGTCTTTGACACACTGACCGAGGCTTATGCTAAATTCTATAACCCCTCAGAGCATTTGGCAGTAAATGAGGTAACTGTAAAATTCAAGGGTAGGGTTATCTTCAGGCAGTAGATTTCAAAGAAAAAAAAAATTTTTTTGGCATCAAAATTTACGAACTTTGTGATGACTCAGGGTATACATATGACATGAGACTGCAATTGGGTACATACTCACACTCCGCCAGTGACAACATGACTGCAACATACACAACTGTTAGACATTTGATTTGCAGATTTGAAGGCTTAGGATACAAAATATTTATGGACAATTTCTTTTCATGCCCAAGACTTTTTGATGACTTGGTCAGATGTAAAATAAATTCACGCAGGACAGTTTGGCCCAACAGAAAAGACACGCCCGTGACTTTGGACCAAAACAACTGAAATTGAAAAGGGGTGACATAAGGGTGAGGATCATGGGAGGAATATTAAACCAGAGTATATCTGTAAATCATCCCCATTGTGAATACTGTGTGTCATGATAAAACAGTGATCCAAGCAGTCACAGACCTGCAGCCACGACAATTATGTCAGTAATGAACTATTTACACCACATTTTATATGATGCATGCAATTCAGAGGCCTAAATTTATTATAAAAAGAGGTGAACATTTTTCCCAAATTAACCAATTCATAAACAGAGTGCAAAATTTTATTTCATTAAATTTGAGGGAAAAGTCTAAGAGATATGCTTTTTTTTTTTAAGAGTAAGCATTAAGAATTAAAATCCCCAGTTAAAAATCTCGGCAGGCTGCTGCAGCATGAAGGGATTTAATTAGGCATTAAAGGGTTAACAGCAACATGTTGGACAAATGTTTGCCCACCAAGCCTCTGCTACAGATTTCATTCAGACACATCTGTATTAGCCTTACCATTTTCATGAGCATACCACAGTCAATGAGAATATTTTGCAAGACCTCCTTCCTCAGTGAATCATAAGCTTTCTTGAAGTCTATATATAGCTGCACTGCCTCACTGTACTCCCATTTTTTCTCAGTATTTCAACAACACAAAATATATGATCAGTAGTTGACCTGTTGCATCAAAAACCACACTGATGATCCCCATAATTTCTTCTGCATATGGAATTAACCTTGACAGCAGAATTTTGGATAAAATTTGTATATAGTGGACAAAAGTTATATTCTTCTATAATTACTACAATCTGTTTTATTGCCCTTCTTATAGGTAAGTTAAATGATTGACTCCTTCCACTTCTCAGGTAATTCCTCCTTATTTTAAACAGAAATAATAAGTTTATGGATCTCATGGACACTGAGGGGGCGTTTGACAATACCTCTTTTAATGCAATAATTACGGCTGCCAGAGAGCATGGACTTGAGGAAATCTGTTGCAGGTGGGTCAGGTCCATGCTTGAAAGCAGACTTGTACATACCTCCATTATGGGCAGCAGTTTGACTGCCAAAGTCATAGGTGGATGCCCGCAGGGAGGAGTTTTGTCTCCCCTCTTGTGGAACCTAGTTGTTGATAGGCTTTTGACTATCACAAATGACCTAGGCTTCAGTACATTCGGCTATGCTGACGATATTGTTATCACGCACTGTCAGGGAGATTATGCAAGAGGCCCTGAACGTGGTAGTCAAATGGGCTGTAAAAGAGGGTCTGAATATTAGCCCTCACAAAACAGCCATAGTCCCATTTACCAAACGAAGGAACACAGAGGGCTTAGGACCTCTCACACTCTATGGTAAAGAACTTACAATGCTGGATGAGGTTAAGTATTTGGGAGTGACCTTAGACTCCAAACTCAACTGGAACCAGCATTTGCAGAAAATAATTAATAAAGCGCAACCCACCTTTGCGGTAACTAGACACATATGTGGTAAGAAATGGGGTCTCAGACCTAATATGGTGCATTGGCTCTATACTAGGGTAATTACACCATCCATAATTCATGGTGCCTTGGTATGGTGGTCCAAAGTCATGCAAAAAACCACTAAAACTCAATTAGAAAGGATTCAAAGAATGGCCTGTCAAGCTATTAAGGGGGCTATAAAATCGACCCCTACTGCAGCAATGGAGATACGTTTGAATCTGACTTCGTTGGATCTGGTGATCCTGGCGGAGGCAAGGATGGCACTCTACAGGCCGCACATAATTGAGCAACCAGCCGATCCTAAAGCAGAAGCAGGGTTGCTACCTATCTGGAAAAATGTGAGTGACCCTACCTTGGATATGCGGTCAGACCACACTATTCGAGTTTATTATTACTCCAAAATCTTCAATGTCATTATAGACTGGGATTATTGGGGCAATAAAGACTCAGTGTTCCCTTAGGATGCTCTGATCTGGTTCACTGACGGCTCTAGGGCTAACTCAGGGACAGGGTCTGGCATTTTTGGCTTGAGACCAAATAGAAGCTTTAGCTTCCCACTGGGTAAATTTGCCACAGTTTTCGAAACACAAATATATGCCATTCCACAATGTGCATGCGAAAACATAAGAAAAGCTTACAAGAATAAGCTGATTCTCATTTTTTCTGATAGCCAGGCTGCACTTAAGGCACTCAGTAGCCCGAAAGTGACTTCAGGACTGGTTGCAGAATGACTGGATGCTCTCTCTGTTCTGGCCAGCCTGAATGAGGTTACCCTTACTTGGGTGCCGGGGCACTGGGGCATTTCTGGCAATGAGGAAGATGATAAGCTTGCTAGACAAGCGTCAGTCATGCCGTTACTCAGTTCAGAGCCGGCTCTTGGAATACCTAAGTGTTCGGTAAGAGAAGCAATTAAGAACTGGACTGCAGTGCAACATCTTAGAGCCTGGACAGACCTGCCAGGCCTCAGACATGGCAAACTATTTATAGGTAGACCATGTAAGAAATGAGCTGATGACCTACTTAAGTTAAGTAGGCATAAACTAAAAATGGTAACTGCAATCTTCACAGGGCATGCTCCTGTAAGGGGGCACCTGTATATTATGGGCCTGTTTGATGGGGATACAATTTGCAGATTCTGCAGGATGGAGACTGAAACAGTGCAGCACATTATTTGCTGTTGCGAGGCGTTGGCTCATCAGCGTTATAATGTCTTTGGGAGGCTGACTGTCGAACCAAAAGACTTAAGCACAGCTTCAGTAAGGGACCTTTGCCTCTTCATACAAGGCACAGGGTTATTGAATCTGTGTTGAATGAAGTACTTAGGGCTGCACAATAAACCTAAGGTTGCAGTGCATCTGGAGGAGGAGGAGGAGGAGGAGGGGGGGAGGAGGCGGGGTAGGAGGAGGAGGGGGGGGAAGGGGGAGGGGGAGGGAGGAGGAGGTGATTTAACGATTTACCTAGTAACTTTATAGGTGCTCCACATAAGTGGTGTCATGCCGTTGCGGTCCTGCATGTTCATGTTGACACCCTTCGCAACAAAGTATGCTACAATAGCAGTGTGACCAAATTGTGCTGCTAGATGTATGCAGGAACAGCCTTCTCCATCACGCAATGAAGGATCTGCACCATGCTGCATGAGGAGAGTTACACTGCCCAGGTGTCCCTGCCTAACACACCAAGACATTAGTTCAGTCACCTGCACTAACCACGTGCATGCTACACTACTAGACTAGTTTCCTTACAAGCAAAATGTAGGCTTAAATTATCAGCATGTGCTGTCTGTCTGTGTGTGTGTGTGTGTGTGTGTGTGTGTGTGTGTGTGTGTGTGTGTGAGTGTGTGTGTATGACACAAAGAAAGAAAGAAAGAAAGAAAAAAGAATATAAGAATGAGAGAAAGAATGAATGACAGAAAGAAAAAATACAGAAACAAACAAGCAAACAAACAAACAAGGAAGAAAGGAATGAAAGAAAAAGAGAAGAATGAATGAGAGAATAAAAAATACAGAAAGAAAGTATGAAAGAAAGAGGGGGTGCATAAGGTGACTGAGCAAGAGAGAGAGAGAGAGTGAGAGTGCATGTTCACGTGCATGTGTGTGTGCACGCGCATGTACATGCTCATGTGTGTGTGTGTGTGTGTGTGTGTGTGTGTGTGTGTGTGTGTGTGTGTGTCCAAAAACCCTAAACAATGCACAAATTTGCACAAAACAATATATTTATATTATAGCACTGGAAACACACCAATGACATACATTTTTATTTTCCAGTCCTTTTCTTCTTCAAATCAAACTTGCTAACCATTGAAAACTATCCTTCTTAAAGAACACTCTGTACTACCTAAAGAACTGATCACCTATAATTTTATACAATATTTCACACTCTAACAGTATAAATAAGAATAGGAACAGGTTACAAATCTAATGCAAAAATTTCCTTCATCTACAAACAAAACACATAACATCTTACCTTGTTGCCCAGTGCAGGGGTGTTGCCAAGAGTTCACCCCCCACTGCATCAACAACTGCTCCCTTACTGATGTAGTAATGGATAATTTCACGACGGTTGTTGATTGCTGCCCAATGCAGAAGTGTGACAGTTTCACTGTCTGGCTGGTTGACATCAAACCCTGCTTCCACCAGCTCTCTACAGCGCGCAAGGGACCCATACTAAAACAAAAGCTCTGTTAATTTATCAAGTCTGTCACATTGGGACAGCAACACTAAGGTGCAACTGTACAACACACACTCCTCATAATGTTAGGAAGTTATAAACCAGTCATCATACCCTGCCCCATTGTCAGCTGCATACATAGTTCTGACATATTACATGCATATTGAAGTGATACCAAGTACAAATAGTTCCCTGGTTACAAACAGGCTGCATTTAAAGCCTTCATACTAAAAGTTATTTCTCACAGACACGTTGGATTTATAAATCAAGGTTAGGTTCCAAAACCACCAGAACAGCTTACTTAAATCCTGATTAAAACACACACATCTAGCATAAACTTTTAATTTGTGGGTTATTAAACAGGATGTGTCCAGTGAAATTTTGCTTTTTATCCAGAATCACATACTGGAAACTTATGTGTCATCCCACTGTGTTTTATTAAATCAGATTAATTATATGTTCTGAATAACACACCTTCATGAAACAGCTTTTACTCAATTTTTTATTCACTATGACATGTCCTGGCCTATCTTCTAGCCTTCAACAAGTTGCTGAATGGCTCAATCAATTCAAAAGCAAGGAAATGGATATCTTGCTATGGTACTGACACAACACCGTACTTCAGAAATCCAACTAGGATGCAATAATATTACCTGTGTAGCTTTCACAATGTCAAAACCGCTGCAGTCATGCTCTGATGTTGTTGTGACTGGCTCCTGAAATATTGTATTCGTCTCACTGCCTTTATCTCCACGGTACCCAGAACCAGGTTTGCAGCCATCCTTAAACAGGGAATACAAATGAAGTTAGCAGGTCAGCTCTTCTGTCGCTGTGTTCATCCTTCAGTCAATCATGCCTCATAACCAAAATGACAATCAAATTCATGGGTTTTGTACAGAAGGATGTAGCAAAATTTGTTCAAACCTGTAAAAAGTAAAAACTGAATAACTGACACAAATTTGCATTAACACCACAGTCACAAGGACCGAATTTTCTCCAAGCACTTCGGTTTTTGCCTATCAACATCGTTTCACCAATGCACCACACTAATTCATTCATCGATCATGAACACTTTGTAATCTTAGCAACTGACACTGGCATAAAAGAACACACTGCTAAAATTGGCAAATGATGGTGTCATAACAGAAAACACTTAAAAAATCAACCTTAGCTGAATGCATTTCCATCGGTCTGTAGTACAATATTTATTTCTTGCAACTGTCCTTCGACATGTTTTTACAGCAATTTTTTAAACTTCCCTTGCACATACATTGTCACTTGGTTTAGTGGGGCATCTTCAGAGCCTCCAATGTAGAGAGACAACTGCAATTAAAAACAATCCTAGCTTAATTGGTTCTTATTCTCTTAATTTGTGAGCAGTAATTACACAAGCACAAGAAACTGGGTGTTCAGAATGCATGTTTGTGTCTTGTTAACTTAAATTATACCAATAGTTATGAAGAGTTTCATTTTGTTCTAGAATATGTGCATCAATTAAAAAGTTTTGCTACTCAAAATAAGCAAACATGTAATACATCTTGTCAGCAATGTACTGCTATTGAATTTCTCACATATTCTATAAAAAAAAATTACATTAAAACATGAAAATGTGTCACACTGGAAGTGAATGGGAAACATACCATGCAACAGCATGGGAAATAAGCAAATGTATACCTAAATTTAACCCAGAATTAAAGGAGTTATCTAGCTTGTTGAAAACCCAATTCAGCAGCAACTCCACACAAAATATAACACAGCCAATGTTTAGCTTAGCATACAGGTTCCCACAGTAAGTCAACCAATCCAACCCTAATCAAAGAAACATAATCGACTGGTAGCACCTGTGTAGCATACAACACTGCCTAAAACCTAAATGATGGAGGTCACACATAACATAATTTACACAATTAACCCATAACAGTACTCAAAGTGATTATAAAAGTAAAATCCACTGATGTTGGGTGAGCATGGTGAGTTTGATGGCATACATGTTTCAGTGAAGGCTGAAAACCCTTCAAAAAACCCTCACATTTTGCGTTATATGGGCATTACACCTGCGTTTAACCGGTGAGATGATTATACACAAGAAGCCACATATCTGTACATTATTTGTGCATGTTTTCTTGTTAATATAGTAATTAGGCTTTAGAAAACACTAACATGACCACTGTATTCACTTAAGTGCCAATACATTATGGTGTAGGTTTCACCTTACAGAATGGAAGAAAAATATAAAGTTCTATAATTTTTTTTATTAAAAGGTAACTTACTTGTGTTACGAAATGCACAGGGTTACAAGTAGCATCCACCTCTTCGATATTCATTGCAAATTGTGACCTCTTGATTCAAAACAAAGTGCGTGCCCTACAATTACATTACGCATATATTTCTACATAATACGCGAAATCTTCTAACTTAACATTACTGATCACAACTTCAACGGCGTCATAACACCAGCCCTACGACTGCAATGCACACCACACTGACAACTGTCTATTGCACTGACAGCATGCAAACCAGCTGCGGCATCTGATCCATGACTGTGGCATGTAACTGGGTTCGATAACATTCCAACATGACGAAAATTGATAGCTCATCGGTCTATATTGCTGTCGTCTGAAATGTAACGCCCTACAGTCTATTATGGGTTTACAAATCTTCTAATTGATCTTGCTGCTTTCACGTACGTACTGTGCGTCTAAAACGATCATGCTGTTCTTTGGGAAAGATTGTAGTCGCAGCCCCGAAGACAATTGTTATAGGGTACGGCTAGGGTAGACATCGAGCAAAGACGAGGTTAAAACGGCACGAGAGCGTAAGCTGGATAATCTGTGCGCGAGTACACATCGCTTCGTACTATTTTCTGAGCGACATCACTCGTCAGGTGGGGCCCAGTGGCTGCGTAGGTATGGCGGGAAAGGTGAAACCTAGTAAAGTGGGGTTAAACTCGGAAGTTTATTAAAAATGTTCACTATGGAAAGAAAATAAGGTCAGTTTCAGAAGCATGGTTGTCAAAAATAAGCCGTGCGAAAAAGTATGCGCAACGTGTACTATGACACTTGGTAAGTAATTTCAAATGACTGGCATCTTCTACTAAGATGGCACTATAATCCAACGCAGACCTGCACCTCATTAATGGACTTCTCCCAATCAACTCTGCTTTTTGACCTGTCTTTCCCGTTTGTAATTTTTCTGTGTACAGTCTCATATGCTGCTTGAAAACCAGTAAATAGATGAATACATCTATAGTTTGTTCACGAAATTTTTCCAATATTTATCTCATTAAAAAATTTTATCAACAGTTTATCTTCTCCTTCAAAAGCATCCTTTTTATTTTCTTATTATTTGCACAGCATAAGGTACTAATTTTACATATAAAATATTTTCTTGAATTTTGTATGTTGTAAAGATCAATATGACTGCTCTATAATTATCACACATCACATTCCCTGCTTATAAATTTGACATATTATGCCTTATTTCCATCATGTGGTACAATCTGTCCCCACCTATATTTTTTAAATGAGTTCATAAATGGCTTCTTGAGCTCTTTCCCTCCCTCTGTAATTAACTTGGCCAGTATTTGATCATGTCCAGTTGCTTTTCCATTTTTTCAGTTTACTCATTCCTATCTCTATGTCTACATCATTTGGTGGTTCACCACATGGTTTTGCAGGTTGTATGCACATTGTCTACTCTTCTCCATTGTGATTGTTCCATCTTGAAGTTCATAATGCTTCTCATAATAAGCAGACCACCTTTGCAGGATTTTCTCTCTGTTGCTTACTATGTTACTTTCCTTATTCCTAATCAGTAATGTTTGTGGTTTGAATCCTTTTCTTATACTATTCATTTCTTGATCAAATTTCTTTGCTTCATTGTTATCATCAGCAATTTCTTGCTCCAGCTATGATGAAAACAATACTCTGTTTTTGTGTCTAAATATTTTATGTGCTGTTTTCTTTTATCCCTATATTCTTGTTCATTTTGTTTGCTATTTCTGTTAATCGTTTTGTCATAAACTCTCGATATGTCTCCTAATATTATTTGACATTCTTCATCAAACCAACTATTTCTTTGTCCTTTTCCTCTCGCCCTAATATTTTTCCAGCTGCTTCATTTATTCCTTTTTTGATTTTGTTCCATATTTCACTTGTATCTTCCTCTCCTTCTAATTGAGGCTTTTGTACATTTGTTGTTACTTCCTTGAAGAAATATTCTTTTACTCCTTTCTTATTAATTTAGCAAAATCCCATTTCTTTATTTCACTCTTCTTAGTCTTCTCACTTCTCTTAATTTGCAATCTAATTTTGGCCATCACTTAAAAATAATCTGATTCTATTTCAACACTTCTCTTACTTCTCACATACCAAACATTCATTCAGAGTCTTCTTATCAAAGTCTATTTGGTCTATCAAGTTACATATTTTGTTGTCAGGTGATTCCAGGTGACCTTGTGAATGTCCTTATTTTCCCATCACAGCTAAATCTCTTCCCAGTGCAAAATGTACCACTCACTTTTCACCAACATTTGATTTGTTGTGAAGGCTGTGTCCTCCACATTCTGGATATAAATAGGACTATTTTCTAACTGTAGCATTGAAGTCCCCTAGTACTCTTTCAAGTCGTAATTGACAACTTCATCTTTTTCTTCAGTTGGGGTGCATATTGATAGCAATGTCAAAGTTTTATACCTAAGTTTAGCCCAAATTTTACAAATTCTTTCATTTACAGGTTCAAAATCTAATAAAATATCCATTATATGTACCTTCTTCTTCAGGTGCAGAACCTCCTTTAATTGGAGGTTTTGGCCTTCTCAGTGACATCCTTCCACTTTGCTCTATTCTGGACACAGGTTAACCAATTTTTTATCTTCATTTCACCAAGGTCCTGTATGATGTCCTCCCATCTATATTTGGGTCTTCCTCTTAGTCTCGTGGTTAAGGGATTCCATTTAAATATCTTCTTAGCTGCCCTGGCTTCAGGCATTCTTTGTATATGGCCAAACCAGCTTAATCTTTGGGCTTTAATGTAGTTGACTATATTTTTGTGCTTTATCAGTTTATCCAATTCTTCATTTTTTTAATGCTCCATGTCTGATTTTCGTTTGTAGGCCCCTCTTAAGATTTTCCTCTCAAAGACTAGCAGTTTCTGAATTATATTTTCTTTCAACACCCATGTTTCTGATGCATAAGTCACTATTGGTCTTATTACTGTTC
>Ga0123354_10005987_pt1 | contig 17915 bp, 13 predicted proteins | sample TergutLab28metaG_2_FD_97872 | JGI IMG/M metagenome (GOLD analysis project Ga0123354, IMG submission 97872) | Labiotermes labralis P4 segment gut microbial communities from Petit-Saut dam, French Guiana - Lab288 P4 | ecosystem: Host-associated > Arthropoda: Insects > Digestive system > Gut ...
GCGGGTGATAAAATCGAGAAGAATGAGATGGGTTGGGCATGTGGCGCGTATGGGTGAGGAGAGGGGGGTGTATAGGGTCTTGGTGGGGAAACCGGAGGGAAGGAGACCACTGGGGAGACCTAGAAGTAGATGGGTGGATAATATTAGGATGAATCTCCAGGAAGTGGTATGTGGGTATATGAACTGGATTGGGCTGGCCCAGGATAGGGACAGGTGGCGGACGCTTGTGAGTGCGGTAATGAACCTTCGGGTTCTATTAAATGCGGGGAATTTCTTGACTAGCTGCAAACCAGTTAGCTTCTCAAGAAGGACTCTGCACTGTGGAGTAAGTAAGGTAATTTTCTGGTGAGACTGGGGAAAACTACGAATAATATCAGTATCCATAGCCCGAGTCCAGACAGAGAGTTGATACGGGATTTTCTGAATATAAAACTAGCCATTCGACCAAGTCTTTAGTCCAGTCTTCTATTAAAGTAATAAATTTATTTGTCTGTTATAGTAGTCCCATGAGTATAGACCCTTAGACGTAGCGCAACAGTCGTTGTGGGCATGTTCACGAAACAGCTGCAAGAAGCGACTGTTAACATCATGCCTGCTCGCCTGTCCATCCTTTTGGAACTGTGCACGTACGAATGAAAGAAATTTTGTGAACTCTCATTGTATTTGGAATTGTTAACAAAATATGCCCCCATGTTCCAACGTTTGTTGCAATTAGACAAGTAAAATAGATACCTTTGACCTGCGATCTCTCACCATGATTAATATTCGTAACTGAAAAAAATGTTCTTTGTGCGCTACTGAAACTAAAGAAACAGTTGAACTTCGAGAATCAAACATCTAAATTCGAGCGTCATCGATTGTAAAAGTAGAAAATTAAGTTGTAAAGTATTCCGCCTTTAAATCTTCCTACCTACGATGTAGGGGGACCGCGGTGGCACAGTGGTTAAGGTGCTGTGCTACAATTCGGAAGGTCGCTGGTTCGATCTCAGCTGGTGTCCGTGGATTTTTTATTGACATAAAATCCTTCCGATCGCACTATGGCCCTGGGGTCGACTCAGCCTCTAACAGAAACGAGTACCAGGAGTATTTCCTGAGGGTAAAGTTGGCCGGTACGTAAGGCTGACAACCTACCACCATCCTGTGCCATTTTCACGAAATCTAGGAACCCTAACTTCCTGGAACCCTCTGGGTCTGTTCAGGCCTGTAACGGGACTGCTTTACCTTTTTACCTACAATGTCTCGATGATGCACAGTTCATTGTTTTGTCAAGATACGTAAAAATCTTATAGTGTTTATCATTTTCTTCCTGGTGTCTATTTAATTTAAGGACTGAATTTCTATCAGCATTAACAGATGGAAACATTCTGAAATGTTAGACTTTGTGGACCTTCCCTAACTTGTTATTATTTACCACAACGATATCACGTACGTGTCCCTTATGCATTCAACAGTAAACACGTAGTTAAATAGCTGTGATAATAAAACACTCTGTCCAATAAGAAGACCTGCTTCAATCGCAGCGAAACAGTTGAGGGATAAGTAAGCACAGGAATCTGCAGCGGAAGAAAGGACTTTATATAGGGTGTGTGGGTTAGAGTCTATTAAGCAATGCTATTTGAATTACGAATTAATGATTTCATAATTTAATAACTCGGCTTGCTTATTGACTTTGGGACATCCTCTCACTTTAGCTTTTTTTCGTAAATTTCATCCTGGATAGAAAAATTCCTTATACAAACTTATAATATAGACGCTGGAAATTTTGCTGTGTGCAGAAGGTTTATAAGCAGTTACTGGCTGGCTAATATTTTCACCATTTTCAATTTCTGTAGAAACAATTACTTTGGTTCGTCATTCATCTACAAAATAACTTAGGTGTCATAAGCTTTAACACTTCTTCAAACATAACAGAAGGTAAAATTCATGCTAATGTGGGCGTGGCGACAGTGTTATTGAAACAAAATAAACAGGGTGCATATAAACACTATATCTGTAATTTTACTTCCTTTTTTTTTAATTGCGATTCGAACATACAATATAAATACAATTAATGCAATGATCACAGCCATCACGTACTACGACCAAATTTTCACAAATATATTAAGGAAAGTCAGGTGATATTTGAATATTTTAGTAGGTCTTGCTTAGAAATGTTTAAGTTTAATTCCATTTATGTGAACTTGTACATACGAAGGAAGCTGAGGATATGTATTAATAACAGAAATAAATATTACATAAAAATCCAGGGTTTGGTGTTTTATATTTTTTTACATGTTTGTTAGTTACACCTGTAACTTTATTTTGTCACAAATTTCATTACAAAAAGACTAAAATATTTTTTTTGTAGTTCCCACGTTGCGGAACTAATTTGTTAGAAACACATAGTTGAATATACGCTAGAATACTCGAGAGAATACAGAGTTAAAGAAACCACAAGACACACTACTTTTTGTGATTCTCTTAGAATCAGGTCTTGGATTTAAGAGCAACTCACCTCGGAGTTTTAATCGAGAAGTGTGACGCTGGGTACGTTTTGTGAGGAGAGGCCAAACCCACTAGGAGCCAGAATACACAGTAGAAGATGTGACATGTTGGAGAGAGAACAGGGATTAACCTAAAAGAGAGACAGAGAGGGGCGCCTGCTGGTGGATGGAGGCGACGTCGTCTTGTAAGACGTCGGGCGTCGTCACAACCTCCACACCAGTGCTTCACCTCCCCCTTCCACATGCCGCGCTGTCCGTGTCACCCTGCACACAGTGAGATTGCTACCGTCTCGAATATATAATCCAACAGCAATCTCACGAGATGGGGTTTTTTTGTAGAATTGCACTGTGGGACTTTCCCTAAGATATAAACAAATAAACAAATGAATATAAGTAACTCTAGTATAACTTAGCTTTTAAGATAAAGCTAAAGTTTTTCTGCCCCCAGCAGAAAACCTAACAGTGAATACTCACACCACTCAACCAACTACACGGGCCAGAATTTCTTCTCTTAGAGGTGAAATTCCTCGGCACGTCACAAAGACATAATGGGAGTGGAGGTTTAACTGCGCTTAATTTTAAGCTCGGCTCTATGTAGGACGAATGGTCAGCTTCTCCCCTCGGCCGAATTTATTCCTGGAAAAGTGGTCCAGGTACCCAGATATTATAAAATTTCGTGGTCCATAAAAATGGTCTAGGCTTTTTGACTTGATTAACCTTTTGACGCCTAATGTTAACTATAGTGGTCGTACCGCACCTCTAACCTCTAAAGTTGCATTTTATATATTTATTCAACAAATATAGGTACTGAATAATTTAAACATGATATATACTCTCCGTTATTTTTTCTTCAAAATGCAGTTTGTTTCATAATTCTAACGTATTTGGTTCCTATATTATTCACATTTTATATACAGGGTGAGCTAAAATTAAAAAAATAATTCCGGCGCCAAAAGGTTAAGATCTCTGTCCCCTGTCCTGAATCAAATAATATTCCTCAGTTAAACCTACTGCAGCTTGAGGGTTGTTTGACCGTGCATCTTCCTCATGAAATAAAGTGAAATGCCAACTTGATGCAACTAGGTAATTTTATTGATGTGTTCTTAGCTCGACATGTTTCGGGTACATAGACCCATCATCAGGAGCATTAGATGTTGAGTTGCAGCATATGGTTTTATGTAGCGAGTTTTGGAAGGGTGGTAGTCTTGAGAGCCGCTAGGTCGTGTGTACGGTGCGGATGGTGACGTGCACCATCCACACCGTAAACACGACATACGCAGCGGCTTTCAAGACCACCACCCATCCAAAAACTCGGTGCAGAAAACCATATGCTGTAACTCAACATCTAATGCTCCTGATGATGGGCTTATATACCCGAAACATTTCGAGCTAAGAATACATCAATAAAATTACCTAGTTGCTTCAAGTTGGCATTTCACTTTATTTCACTACTGCAGCTTGTTTGCTAATCGACAACGCTATCCCAGACCTGAATTTCCCTTTCAGAGGCTAACAGACTATTAACAAGAATGTGAAAGACAAAGTATATTTCAGTGACTAGAAGCGCCCAAAACATAAGTGTTATCTTAAGTCATATATTTGTTGGGCACCTTCTGCTTTAGGAAAGAAAGATATTATGGTTTAATATGGTTTATTTTACACTGCAGGTCAAGTGAGGTAGGCACATTGCTTTCAAGAATGTTTTAGTTGAAGTAGCTGTGGATATTTTGTATGTACGAAACCTGCTTCATACATACACGTACAGTAGAGACGCAAATGCATATGTACATATATGAGTACACAATAACACACACACACACACACACACACACACACACACATACACACACACAGTGGGCCGGGTAGCTCAGTCGGTATAACGACTGACTATGGGCTGAACGGTCTGGGATCGAATCCCTGTAGGGACGAGTTTTTCCTCCCGTCCAGACCAATCCTGGGTTCCACCCAGCCTCCTGTACAATGGGTATCGGGTCTTTCCCGGAGGTAAAATGCGGCCGGGGCTTGCTGCTGATTATTCACCCCCTTCTAGTGCTGCGGTCATGGAAGATTATAGCTATACCTCTACCTACCCTCTGGGCCACATCGGGCCTGTAGCGGGATCAATTTACCTTTACCTTTACATACACACACTAGTGAACACTATGTATAGCAAGCGGGTTGTCACATGTGGAAGAGTCAGTCTTAAACCAGACTAGTCAAAATTGACCTTGAATTTAGACCTAATTAGACCATTCAGGTAAATTTTGAAATAGTGCAATATAACGGTAATAACACTTTTAGTGAGATCTTCGCGTTTCTGCGATGTTTTAGGAACGTTGACTGGTAGTTAGTTACCATTGTTGCGGTACAGCCTATTGGTTCAATTTGCAAAGCTCAAGCAGTCCAAGAAGACTGCTTATCTTGGAAGATGGGACCTGTACGTTATTTATGAAGCATCGGTAATTAACCACTAATCAACGCTGTTTTAAAATCACTTAAGAGCAAAGTTCTCATTAGCACGGCTACGAAAGCCTTATACAACTGAAGCATAATTCAGGCCTGTCTACACACATACTTGTATGTACATAGGCTTATTAACGTGTACAAATAGGCTATAAATATTCGTGCTCAGTTCACAGGACCACAAACGTCCTACTTACATAAATACTTGCATAGGTACACATACACATGCATATGATTGTTTACTCGTACAGACGCGATTGTTATGATCCTCACTGTCCGGTGCAAGTCGAATTTTGCACAAGTAGAATTAGAGTACACGTGTGGTCCAATGTATATATATATATATATATTTGTGTGTGTGTGTGTGTGTGTGTGTGTGTGGTAAGCGAAAGACAGGGAGAGAGTGAGGATTCAAGCTGAAGTTCAAACTCCAATACATTTGACAATAACCGGCCTCTACACGACCGCCCAAACGCCACTTTTATCTCCCAGCAGTATTCTTCCCTCACGTTCCGGGAAGAAAAATTCGCCGCTTTTCAAAAATGTTACAATTCTTGAATTGCGTAACATGTAATTGCGTAAGGCGGGGAGGGTCTTTGGTATATCATTTAACAACATCATCAGTGTATCAGACCACAGAGTGTCAAATGCTTTCATAACAGTGAATATGAAAGAATGTGAAATGAATATTCCTTGGAGTAATGTAAATGCAAATTTCACGCTGTAAGAGGCCACGAAGGCCCAGAAGAGTCTAGATGTACAACTATACACTTTCTTTAACTTCGACGTTAGATGGGGTGGATGGTCAACATCGTACAGGTCGGATAACCCCCCAAGAAAGGAACTCTGTACACATTACACAGGAGAAAGGGTGGGATCCAGGGCCTGTCCGGACGGACGCGGAAAATCTTTCCCCCACCGAGATTCGATCCCCGGCCAGTCCAGCTCATAGTGAGCCGCTATGCCTACTACATTATCCATGCTCGTGGACTAATGTAATATCCTGAAGTTTGTCTAAGGAGACTTAGGGAAATCACTAAAACCGTCATTGTATTTCGTTGGTTTTCCGATTGATGTACGAAACGCTTACCTGCTGAATACACGTCCAAAATGTCCCAGCTTTATTAACATAATCTAAATAACTTTCGCTATCAACAGAATCAGACATCCACATGCTGTGGTGGCAAGACACATAACGCCCGCATGAGCTGTAAGAGAGCCTTCTTAATTGCCTTTGTCTTCATGTTACCTGCCGTGCTCAAAGCCTACGGGTAAACCCGGAGACGCTTGTATTTCACGTTTGCTGGAGACAGTGGAGTCTCCAGACAATAATGTCGAGCTGTATGTAAACGGCGGAGTTTGGTGATTGATTGTCTGGGCTCGTCACACCACAGCCGGGACGCAGGCTGGCTGCAGAAATACACATGATTGTGTTACTTTGCTATTAAAACAATAGAGGCGTATCAGTGAAGAAACCTAGTTCTATTGTTAACTCACAGTAGGTGCAACGTTAAAGTCATTTGTTCTTATAAACAATTACATATTTTTGGTATTATTTAACAGTGCTTTTATTCATACTTCTCGGGCGAAAATGCTAATTTTATAAACGCTAAACGACTTCTCTTAAAACAGTGGAAGTGCCATACTTCGTGACAGTATTAGTGTTGGTATTACCCAAATTTATCAGCTTGTTTTGGGCAGCCTAATAATTAGTAATGTTAAAATTTCATCACAAATGTGTACCATTTACATAAAAAAAGAGGTTAAAGTATGGTTTAAGTATCAAATAAAAACATTTAACCCACTTCCACTTCAGCTAGAACCAGAAGACTTGTGGAATGCTGGATCAAACAAACTGGAGAACAAAGAAGTTTCAAAGACGGATTAATGGCAACTGACATTCACGAATTTCTTATCCCAAATAATTATGTTGTTTTATCGGTATTCCTTCCTGTAAGAATGATGCAAATTTAGAAAACTTTTTCCAAGTTTTTATATACATTCGAAATGCGATGAAGGTAAATGAAGCCTTATTAGTCCATTATCATTTAATCATGACATATTAGCAATTTCAAGAAAGATATTTCCCAAGTTATGTACAAAACTTCAAACTGAACCTCGCAGAGAACATAGTCCAGGTTTAGCACAGAAATAAAAAGAGTAAAGCTGTCTGGGTAAGTAATTGTTATTGACTGTGAGCGTCAAACTAGTTGTAGTCCACTATATATGTATGTATGTATGTAATGTATGTATGTGTGTTTATGTATGTATGTGTGTGTGTGTGCGCGCGCGCGCGTGTGTGTGTGTGTAAAATAATAAAAAAGTGTCTTATTGTCACAGGCATTGTTAAGTGAAATTGTCACTGGGTTTTTATGGTTAAAATGATGTATTTTTCCTTTATTTCTTATGGGTTTTGGTTGGGTCGATATATTGCAGTAAATATGTTATTAAAGCAAACGTATTTTGTAATATTGCCAACAATCTCTGTCTTATATTTTTTTGCAGTATTCTTAGTGTGCGAATTAAAGGATAGAAAAGGATTAAATGAATTCTAGTACCGCATTTTATTTGGTGGGCCACGTGATTAAATCAAATTATTTTTACAGAGGCTTTTTTAAAATTTTTCTAAGTCCATACACAAAATATCCTGGAATAACTCTTGCAGTTAGGTCACAACAGTTCAATACATGCTTGCCAGTTCATTACACTCCGATATTTATATTATCTCTGCTGTACAATCTGAACTCTTGACAGTCCTTGAGATAAATCATAAATAAAAATCCGGGTGCCAGCATTGTATAAACGTACTTGCTATGCGATATTTAAGAAATAAGTAAAAATTCCAAAGGGATGCACAGCACGGTATGCATACATCAAAATTGCTGCTCTGAAACAGGCTTCTTTCTTCGCATTGCAGATATCTCGCCCCTTGCCCTTCACCCTTTCTAATTTTATAAGCAATTTTTAATAAATATTTAGTTAAAGACATGTTTATTTATATTCGTGTATTAGTACAACTGACAGATTGTTAACCCTCTGGGAGTTCATCTCAGAACATCTTACGTATAGCGCCTGCAGAAGTAAAGCAGTTGTTAGGAGTTGCTAGTTGAACAAACAGACGTCACATATACATAATCCCCGGTTTCGTCTGGACGAGAAGATGGATGTCATCTCCTGGAGTTTCCGAACAAGGAACAGGCAGTGGCGTTTATGAGTGAACCGTGAACTTTATTTTAAAGGGACTACGCAAACAATCGCAATTATTTTAATAAATTCACAGTCTTTTTGATGCTAAACAATTTTATTAAAACATGATGTATAGATCTAGAAAACCATTAAAATAAATCTCCATTCACATAAGTGGACAATTTGTTATCTATATTCTGTTTTCTCGTGAATGTTGCATGAAAACCAGTTAGTGTAAAGCTTTGCAACATGGCAGGTTCTTTTCTTGAGAACGTTCCGGTCTTGTCACATAGATAAAAGTCGAAATCATAAAAGATGTCAAGTGTTTGGCCTTGTTCGAACCACTCATTTTATTTTTTTTTTACCATGGCACAACAGCCCTATTAGGCCAAGGCCTCCTCATTATCGAGGATTCATAATCATCCTCAGACACACCGCACTAGGTAGGACGAGTGATCTGCCCGTCACAGTGAACTGTACCAGACAACACACAATGTTCACTAGAGATGAGCATCCATGACCCGGCGGGATTCGAACCCACAATCCCAGAAAGCAAGAGTCCGCAGACCCACACCTTAGAACGCGCGACCACTGGGATCGACAGCCATTTTCTTTAGCAACATGTATAAATGAGATAACATTCTACAGCTCTGATAGCTTGAGCCTGAATATTGACAGGCGACAGCAAAAGGCTGTGGAAGTAGGCTTGACACGAATCACTATTGCGATCGGTTGACATGTTTACTAGCCGAGTTCAAGCTTCGTAAGAATTCGAAAAAGCCTTAAACCAACACGTTTTGACTAACACCACAAACCTCAATTCGGATAATGCAGTAATAAGCCTTAATTACAAAACAAGCGCCTACGTAATCGAATGAAGTGTGAGTAAGTGACGACATATAAGAAAAGTTTCGTTTTCAAAGAAAGTATGTTAGAATAGATTGCAATTTTTGTCCAAAATTGAACAAATACAATAATTGGGTCGAATGTAAAATTATTAAAATTGTATGAATACTTTTAAAGTACATTTCATTTACTTATTTATTTATTTATTATTATTTTTTGACAATGGGGACTTCGAAAATGTACACGGAAGATTGAATTTCCTATTGTGTTTGACAGTAATTATCGTTGAAGCTAATGTGGTTTTATAAGTGCTTTTAAATTGGAGAGTTTTGTGGCTGCAGTTCCTTCAATCTAGCTTCTTTGAAATAATAAAATATTTTAAACAATTTGTTTTATCAAATTAGCCTTTTGGCGCCGGAATTATTTTTTTAATTTTAGCACACCCTGTATATAAAATGTGAATAATCCAGGAAGCAAATACGTTAGAATTATGAAACAAACTACATTTTGAAGAGAAAAAAAACGGAGAGTTAACAACATGTTTAAAATATTCAGTACCTATATTTGTTGAATAAATATATAAAATGCAACTTTAGAGGTTAGCGGTGCGGTACGACCACTATAGTTGACATTAGGCGTCAAAAGGTTAATTATAAAGAAAATTTAACATTATATTTTAGTGTCACCTACGATATTGTTCTTACTGCCTCAAAAATGCATTGATTGGATTTCCCTTTCTGCTTAACAGAAATTAAATTGTGTACCTCAAAGTACGATAATCTAGAAAAGATAGACGTTCAGAACTCTCTGATAACAGTGAGTGTGACTCCTAAATTTTCAGCTAACAACTTTTAAAACTTGTCGAAACCTGAATAACCTTTAAATCTTGATGTGTGTATTATACTGTTAGTGGAAACTGCCTTGAAAATTCAAAGGGAATTCTCTTTTAGAATAAAGTATGTACATGTCGAGGCTGTACAAAGATTAACGCCATCTGTCAGACGCTGACACTAATTACGTCCTCTGTGAGTAACATGCACAACGACATACACAATAAATCATAACTGTCTAGTATTTTATGAGCCTATATAAATTCCCACGTTTATTTCTTCAAATCTGACTGCCCTGTGGTCACTGGACCCACTGAAAGTTTTAAACGCATGCTCTTTGAAGCGACTCTTTGCTCTAAGCATTTCGTGATCTTCGTCTTACATTATCTCTATGAGTAGTACAAACACATTTCCTTCAAGTACACTACAGTAGGCCCTGTTTAATTATCCCTGCAGTTTTATTCAGATCAACTTCCTCATTATATCCATTATTCCTCACAACGTCCATCTCAGACTGTTCCAATCTCTTCTTGTCACACGCTTATCTCTTCTCTGTCCTTTATTGGTATGACAGTTTTTAATCTAGAGTGTCCCCTTTGTTGACACAGCAAGACGTTTTATTAAATTTCTTATCTGTTACATTAACGTTAATTTCTTTCAGAGGAGAGGAGAGGAGACTTTTAAATGTAAGGAGTGCTCATTATTTTTCATCAAACATGCAGATTTTGATAACGTACGGTGTGTGCCACGGTGATATGTAATTATGAGAATAACCTCTATTTATTTCAAAATCCGTAATCGAAACGGATATTCTGTAACGACGCAAAACTATGCCGAAACATAGGGTTCGCCCGCTTGGCATAAAGTAAAATTCGTTCTTTTATCAAACTCTTGAAAAATGCAAGTTCTAAATGTGTCCAAGTATTCATTACTATTAACATTTCCTCTGCTGCTGTAGATGGGTCACTCACTTCTCTCTTGTAAGAAGACACCATACTTTTACCTCATCTATATCTCCGGATTTTAGGTCTTAGTTGTGTGACATAGAAATCTAAATACAAGTAGTAGAGGCCAGTTGAAATGTGATGGCACACGCGCAGAAACCAGATTTCGTCTTTCGGCGAAATGGACGAGTCCATTTAAATCGGCGGGGGCGTTAGTTCAGTCGACTACTGACAGCCGAGGTGTGTGCATCACCGGTAGTAATGCTGGATACACCATGTTCCGAGGTAGTGTGAAGAGTACTGACTACACATTCCACTCGCCAGTTTCCCCTTCACTTCTCCTCCCGTGCGTCACCGTGTGCCATCACATTTCAACTGTAATCTACTTATCAGGAGCCAAAACTGCATGGCCAGTACAGTGAGCAGTGGTGCTGACTTGGCCACAAGAGGATTCATAGTTAAATCTCGGGCGGAGTTCGGTATCTTTCTTTTTCCAAAGAGTCTAGTCGGATTTAGTGCCTTCCTAGGTTCATATTAAATGCATAACAAGTGTTATTTCCCGGAGGTGAAGAGACCGGAATGTAAAGCCCACTGCTGTCTCTAGTACCAAGGACAAGGAGTGAAGCTGAAATACCATTTGCGTCTTGCACGGGGGCAAATTTATCTTTTTAGTTTATACAATTATGGACACGGATAAATGTAGTGTTATCAACAATTAGCTGAGGACACGTTTCTGACCTCCGCGTTAACTCGATTTTAAAGTCTTAGAATAAAGTGAGTTTGTTAGCTTCAGCATAGTCGTATATGCATCTGCCTGTCGGTTCATTCCTCATGTAAAAACTCCAATATCGCTGCATGAATTTTTTTGAAAAGCTGTATTGCATGTCTCATTAACTACGCGGATACATCACAAACAGAACTGTGGTTTCGAAGAAATAACCTTGAGTCTATAATAAGAATTACAAGTCTTTCTACGTTATCCTGGTAAAGTCTGCAAAGAATCAGTTTAGGAGAAAATTGAGAACTGACTGGAAAGTTCTGAAAATTTATTTTAAGAATGTAACTGCTTACTTCAAGCAAATGACCACAAAAATAAATCAGCCTAAAATTCAACCTTCGATTAGAGTATATAATCAGAATCAATCGATGTCTGACCAATATATGTTAGTTATATTTAGGGTTGTTTGGCTTTTGGATTTTACCATCCTCCAGTGTCCCACATTGCACAAGGTGAAAACAACAATCGAAAATTGACACTGTTTTGTCCTCAGCCGAGAAAAAATTTGAGAGATGCCTAACTAGTCAGGCCCTTAAAAAGAATTATTCTCCTTATCTAAACTAGGTAGTTTCATCCCAAGAGTCTGTCACCTGAGGACGAAAGGGGTTCCGTTGTCGCCACTTGCGATACAATAGATGAAGTCCACAAATCTCAAGAGGTTCTAAAATTATGCGCTTACAAAATTTCAACAAGCTCCGCCATACAAATAACACTGAATTTACAGATTTAATGGCAAATTATGAAGCCCCTGAGACATTAATATGCGAAGAACATTAAATGAAATTTGTAAAATGAATCATATTTTGTGATTTTAAAGAAATTTTTGTTACCACTTTACTTCTTCGTACGAGTAAAAGCGAAGGTAATTCTCCTGCTTCTAACTTTCGTGTTTCTTTGAAAAATTAACTCACAGCTGACGTCCATTCAGGGCGACCCACTTTGAAATTCACAGCCGTCGTTATCACTGACCACTATTCTGCAAGATGGACATATTTATGACGCCAAAAGTGAACAATTGACAAAGTAAAGAAGAGGGAGGATAAAGGACAGCTATAATGGTGCTGTGCTGAACGGGTAAATGGTAACATTGTGCTAACCCTTTCTTTTCTTCTCTTGGTACGTAAGAATTCGACTGTAAAACTGTCCTTCCCGACGGGACAGAAAACATTCTGAACTGAAATTTATAGTTGCAGAAAGCTTTCAGAAACCTTATTCGTGTTGTAGGTTGGTGAGATACAGGAATTTTCCCTGCAGACCAAGCCTAGTTGTTTGCATCCATCAACAAGGCGAATTGGTATGTAGTAAATTTCTAATCTTGTAAATAAAGCCAACTTGGTGCACAATTTTTCTTAGGTATGCTTTTTATTTCTTTTCTCTACATGTTTCGGGCAACTATGTGTCCATCATCAGAAGAAATAACTGTATCTATATGACACATCATATTTGTCACTCTATGTTGGTTAGTGTCTGGTATGACCCACTAATTTCCTGTGCAAGAACTTTTAACAGAGCAGTCATTTCTTCCAATAATGCTAGATAGTAATTAGGCTGTAAGTTTTCCGTTGTCTCCTTTCTAAATCTATTTATAGGCTTCAGACATGTAGATTTTCGAAGGAGGTTCAGTCTGTCTGGATGAGGAGCTACAGGGAAAAAGGGCAGACATGCATGTGCGAGTGGAATACACATTACAAATATCCGAGTAGTAGAAGGCAGTAGATGCGTCATACAGCGCTACCAATGCAGTAGAAAAATTGAATATTACATGACGGTATTGTTTGTCTGAAAATAAATTTTCTTATTACGTCCATGAAATAGGTTAGTAATACTTTTTACAGAGAAGTGTAGGTGTAGTTACAGTGGAACTCTCATTTTGATATTCTGCCTCAGAAATAACGAGACCCAGAAGTATGAGGAAAAGACGGGAGTATAAACGTGCTTTCAAGGACAGCATACGGATTGGTTAAAAGAAAGGACGCTGAACTTGAGGGACGTGTCTTTTAAATGACACGCAGAAAAGCATCTCGAGAAATATCTGCATGCACGCGAAAAATACTCCACTCTCTATTTCCAGCCCTCATCTTTTTCTCCTTTCCGGTTGCCTCCCTTTCTTCCTTACACTTTTCCTTCATTTTATTTCGTCCTTTTTCCCCCCTTGACATGTCTACTGGGGCAATAGCAGTAACCTCCACTTCTTTTCTACATGTCTTTCTGTTCTTCTTGCCTGGCGTCCTATGAGCATGAGGCGAGTGATTAATGAATTTGTCCGGGTTTCCTTCACTCGTCCCTTACAACCTACTCATGAGGCTTCCATTGTGGATGAAACAGATGATTTCTTTCTACTACTTAGATCCTACCGCTCTAGTAGTACAGTTTTTTTCTATAGACCTCCCCAGTCTCCTCTTCTAGCCATTGAGCCCTTTACGAACATTCGCAGCTTGCGCAGTTTAACGGCTGCGATTATGCCCATTGTATGGATTTCTTTTCTACTCAAAACCGAAAATTCTGTGGGCCGTGAAGGTTTCTGTGACCTACTTTCGAGTGAAGTGTTGTTTATGTCTTGAGAGTCATGAGAAAACAAGTTATATCACGAAATGTTAAAATCTGAAACATCGCTCTCTCACTTTCCTGAACTTATAGCAGTACAGTAGAACTTTACTTATCCGGATTAATTGGGACGGCTTGCCATCCGGATATGCAGAAAATCCGGATAATTGGATTCTTCTTTGAAAATAAGCAGCTTTGTCAATTTGAATTTCGGCAGTTACTATTTACAGTATGTACCTGCGTCTAAACATTTCGACCAATATAATATTAAATAGTGTACGTCAGCACAATCACTTTATTACTCAATGTAATTATAAGGCCACATGTTTCGACTATAGATTAGTAATCCTCAGGCCTATGTTGTTAATTGTGTCACAAGATGCTATGCAGACTTTGGGATCCCATCCTGTTTACATCCATGGAATACATCAAATTAAATCATTTGTCTTTAAGGGCCTTAGAGACAAACGATTTAACTTGTTGTTGTTGGTGATGGTGGTGGTCCTGCTGCTGCAGCTTCTGCTGTTGTTGTTGTTGTTGTGCAGTGTAGGTTGGGTTTCTACCAATGTTTTGGCACAGATTATCTGTCCCATTTTGCTGACACTTAAAGATGAGACCGATATACAGCCGTAATTTACAGATAAGGGAAAATAAAATAAAAATATTGTGCAACTGATAGGAATTAAAATAGGCAGATGTTTGTCAAACAAGAAATATTCGAAATTAAGCAGGCATACAATAAATTTAATTTTTCCAATTTGTCAGTCTCCACGATAGGAAATATGTGGTGTTGATAAACATGAGAAATTAAGGAGTTATGAAAACGTTACGTGTAATTTGTGTAAAACAACGCAAATTTTATGTAACGATATTCTGGCATCAAAACCTTTCGGCAAGTCCGACGCATCAAACATAAAATATCACGTATTTGAAAAACTTTTGGGGTATAACACAATATTAAGATTTTTTATTTTTCTACAGCTTTCCGTTTCGTACACGCTGACTACATAAAATATTATTCTCTTAGTCCTATCTTCAATATCGTGACTAGCCTATAAGTCGGACTATCCTGCATTAGAATTTCGTTAGGGGCAAGAAATTTTCTCTTTTTCAAAACGTCCTGAGAGTTGGGTACCTTCTTATTGAAAGAATACTGGGATATCTTTGCTTCGGCTAAAGAGGAAGGTGTGTGAGGACTACCACCTACCTCCATCTAGTGCCGAAGTTAAGAATGAGCAAAGTAATAACGTGGATCTCATATGTGTTCATGTCTCGTGCAGGGACAATTTTAACTGTATCTATTGTACATTTCTATCTTAAGCGGCAGGTTAATTAATTTCCTGTACCTCTTTCTTGCAGTAGCAATATAAATATGAATCCAGCCACTAGCAATTAATATTGATCTTTTCTAAATATGCTAGCTCTTCTCTTTTATTACAGGTTGTCATCCAAAGTACGTTTAATTTTGAGAGGTTTACATTCTCCTTTTATCTAATTATTGTAGTTTCTAAAATTAGGTTCTAAAGCATCCTTATTGCTTCCCCCCCCCAAAGTGAAGGTCAAAAAGACGGCCACACAATATGAAATGTCAAATACAGAATTTCTGGAGTCGTAAGGGATAGGAAATGGTTAGGAACAATGACGTACATGTGAGAGGATGCTACGGTGTTCTTGAGTACAATACCTCGCCGTTAGGCTGGACAGAATCATGAAGGGCGCAAAACTCTGTAGTTAGGAGAGGGGGCAACGGGGAGGAGACAGGAATTACTTACTTAATAACTACTTCACTACTTCAGCTTGCTGGACTAAAAGGTAAAGCAATCCCTTTACAGGTCTGGACAGGCCCTTAGTGTTCCAGGACGATGAGGCTCCCAGATTTCAAGACAATTGGCACATGAAGATGGTAAGGTTGTCATCACTAGGCTCCGGCCACCTTTACTCATTTTTGTAACAGACTGAGTCAAACCCAAGGCCATAGCGTGGCCGGAAGGATTATGTTAAAGAAAAATTCTAAGGGCACCATCGAGAATCGAAACCGCGACATTTCGGTTTGTAGCGCAGTGCCTCAACCAACTGCGCCACCGCTTGCTCTAAATTTCCGGCGTAATGAACCGGATTACATGAGCACGGATCATAAACAATTATATAATCCCTCTGATATGAATTATATTTTAATTCTTAGATGAATACACCTTTATGTACTCTATTTGGAGTTTGTCAAATTTTTTCGTACGCAGTTGTGTGCTTGTAATATTTAATGTGTTTGCATGGACATAACACGACCGTAACACGGAGTTTATCTTCAGACAATGATCTAGTTTCAAAAGACATTTGAGATGGCAGCACCACAAATTTAAGCGAAAGAAATAACAATTGAATATGACAACGCCAGATGTCACTGATCTTCTTCAGTACTTTGTTTCAATGGCGGATTGAAAAGTGCGGGAGATAATAGTTTCCTTTCGAAATGATTTAATTTCACCGGTCTGAGTCGTTCTTCGCGTTATTTTACGTTAGCTTTGGGTTCTGCTTTCTTGATATTATTAATTAGTGTACGGGCTGTGGGTGAATGTGGTGTAGTGTGCGAGTATTTTTCGTAAATGTGGTTGATACACCAACGTATGAGCTGGTGATAAGCGAATGATTATAAGAAGACTACTTTGAGTCGAGTAAAATATAGAGTGCCTATGTTTAAAGATAGTGTTTCGTAAAATCATATAAAATTTTAGTACTAAAGTTCGTTACAGTGTTTAGTGGTAGTAGTGGCAGTGTTTAGTGTGCTCCAATAAGTTGTGAGTAAGATGTCCGGAAATTGGAACTTCCCACACATGTTGATTACATAAGCAGGTAATTATCCTATTAGAATAACACCATCACAATAATCTAGACATATAACTTATATGTCACTTGACCAGACAAGGAGGAGGTAATCAAACCTATCCAATATTACCGCAACACCAGACCCATTTGACACGTCATGGCAACGTGTTGTCGAAGGAGTTTTGTACGCGAATACTCAACGTGTAGTTAAGTGTGTTCCTTTAAAACTAGTTTCGAGTTAACTTGTTCTAAATCCAACATACGTTTTATTTAGTGATTACGAACTGACGTGGTGAATAAGTGAAGCTGAACTTGAAGTTATCTTATTTTAAGTATCGGCAGGCTTGCTGCCTTTAACCCAACTTATCACTGTGTGTCTATTACAAAGTTCAACCAGTTAATTTTGGCGGGGAATTGTTTTATCCCGAGAACCACATAATAGCTTAAATACCCTTTGTGAAAGTCAAGTAATAATATCGTCATCATCATCTTCATTGTCAACTAGCTGTCATGGATTTGGGTCACTTCCGTTCCGGTCTCACACATCCAGCGTTATCTTTAATGTCTTCCCTGGTTCCTTCTGCCTTTGGTCTGTAGTTTTAATTATCCTCTGTAATTTGTTACCAGGCATTCTCTTTACATGTTGTATGCAATTTCTTCTGTAGTCCTGTGCTTTGTCCAAAACTGAGGCTTTGTTTAATTCTTTTGCAATCTCTGTTCAGTTTTGCACTTTTTCTCATATATTACAACTCTATTGCTTTTGGCCTTCTTGTGAAGAATAACAGCAATGCACATTAAATATTAAAGTACTGCATTTATGGTCTAACCCATGTTCTTATATTCTGAATGAAGGCATCACGATGTGCTTGAAAATCAATAAGTATTACACAAATGTAACACTCCAAACTGTAATGTGACAACGGCATCCCACGGTTGAGCGTCCAGTGAACATCGACGCACTAAATAGGAAGGAGTTTTATGCTGTAGTGGTTTCATTGCTTAAACACAGCCTGCAAAATAA
>Ga0123354_10005989_pt1 | contig 17911 bp, 13 predicted proteins | sample TergutLab28metaG_2_FD_97872 | JGI IMG/M metagenome (GOLD analysis project Ga0123354, IMG submission 97872) | Labiotermes labralis P4 segment gut microbial communities from Petit-Saut dam, French Guiana - Lab288 P4 | ecosystem: Host-associated > Arthropoda: Insects > Digestive system > Gut ...
TTCTGTGTGTTGTCCGCTTGGGGTCAGTGCAGAGTCATTTTTGGTTTTATCTCTTTGGGGTATGTGGGTTTGTGGTTGGGTGGGGTGGAAAAGGGGGAGGGGGGGGGGGGTTGTTATAGGCTTTTTCAGATAGTCCACCAAAGGACTGGAAAGAAATAACATTTAGGTCATGAATGGCTAATTTTTGCAGCCTTGCATATCTGTTTGCCATGACTGAATGCCTCTACATAATTCTAACAGACTTTTAGTCTCTGTCTGTGAAATCCAATACAATACTCAGAAACTGTACATAGTTTTTGGTTGCTGTATAGAGCTGATATGTTAACAGCAATGATTTTTATAGTTTTTACTTTGATTTATCCATACACCCTTGCCCACACATGCACTCAAAATTGTGCTCCTCTTCATTATTAAATTATTGCTTTCCAATTTTTGTCTCACCTATTAAGTTCTGTCAGGTGGCTACATATGCAGTAATAATGGACGTTGGCCAACTGATATTTGTTACCTATCTGACACTTAAACATTCAGTACACTTTCTAATATCATTTATCTTTAAAACAGACAAATTTTGGAAACTGAATAACATATTTTCTGGCACATAAGTTGCATACTGGATTGGGAGAAGTCAAGAAATGTTATAGTGAAGTGCTTTTGTAGTGACACTTTTGTATTTGAATTACACAGAATTACATTTCATCTGGTCTCAGTGTTGCTTCAGGTAATAAATAAAATGAACATATATCCTTTGTTCACTGAATCTGTAAGAGTGACTGCAGAAAACAGATTTCTTGAAACCCTTGTCCTTCCAGCTTGCTTTGCATGTTACAAGTAAACTTTAGCCATCTAAGCAAGATAAGCAACCATAATATACATGTTGACCACAGAAAAAGAAAAACTAAAAATGGAACATAATTGTACTTTCCTCTGGAACAAACTGACATTTCATTGAAGTAAATTTGACATTGATGTTAAGTATAGGAATGAACTTCATTAGGTAAACACTTCGTTTCAGTGTGTATTCCATGGTTCACCCATTTTCATGCTTGTTTATATTCATTTAAATTGCTTTCCCCATTCAGATGTTGACAATGTGCTGCAGAGAATGACAATTGTTGGGGTGATTCTGAGTTTTCGTCAATTAGCCCAAAGTGCCTTGGTTGATGTGTTGGAGGAACGCATTCCATTTCTCCTGAGTTCCATTCTTGACTTTCGTCATCACTTTCCCAGTGGAGGAGATATAATGGTAGGTTACAGTTTGAGTAGTGTAATTGAATATGAAAGCTTTTAATGTGGTAATGAAGGTAAATAAAACAAGTTAGGGGATGTATGCAGAGAAGAACTCTTCTGGAATATTCACTATTTTGTTTTTTATAGATGTCATATGTTGTATCCGTTGCGGACCCGATGAGAAACATATCTTAGATATTGTTCCCAGGGGGGATGGAGCTCGTAACTCTGGTTAAGACAGGGAGTCGGGCAGGCAGCACACACTCTCAGAGAATATATTGGAGTTTTATTGTGCAAGATTATGGAGTAATAGCATTTACAACTAAAATGTATAAGTGACAATTCTCGCCAGTGGACTCTTCGGTACCGTTCATACTCACTGACTGTCCAGCTTTGTACTCTGCAGCTCAGACACAATTTGAGCTACGCAGCAGACTGCTTACGCAGAACAAAGCAACTATTGTTACATGTGTTGCTCCACACACTGCTCGCGTGATACACTTAGCGAGTCCAGTTATAAACAAAAAGAAATGGAAGGAAATTATATTCCTCCCATGCCTGGTCTTAAGAGAGGCGAGAACTAAACATGAATAAATATAGCTTATGACTAACACACAGTATATGTAAGAATTCTAAAAGAAAACCACAACAACAAAAAATCAATGTGTGTCAACTACACAACACATATTCTTTGTGAATATTCTCAAGGAGACAGTATTTGATAAACATTGTAAGGTTTCTCCATATCTTAGCAACAGATTTGGAATCATTTGTCTGAGGTATTGTAAGTGTGGGGCTTTACAGTTGTAATATTCTGAACGTTTATACGTGATGTTCACAATCATGTTTGATGCTTTGTGGTGAACTGTGTCTTCAGCCTCAGTACCTACTACTATTTCTTGGACGTGAGTGTGTACTTCACAGAGTACAGTCTCTCTGTATGAAGACCAGTCATGGTGAGAATTCATAAATGTATGTAGGTCACTTCTGTTCAACCCACAGCTGGTGGTTAGGAGGCAACATATTGCCCATGACACAGTGATATGTTGACTGTGGATACCAGATATGAGAAAATTTTAACCCTCTCTCTGGCAAGGCAGTATACAAAGCCAAAGCAATTTTGAATACTTATGAGTTGTTAGTTTGTGGAAACGTGCACTACATTACTAATTCATTTTTTGCTAAAAACAGTTACACCCTTACCTATTTTGTGAATTGCATTTTTAATTATTTTTTCCTGTTATTTTCAGCACATTTTTTTATTTTACATGATGTATAGAAAAATAAACAACTAAAATTTACATATAATTGTACATATACTTACTCATTTTTTTTTTTATTTTGTGTATTTGGCTTCATGTTGCTTGCATGCAGACCAAATGTTGCCAAAGCTCCCATGCCACATAAAAGATTGAGCAGGCCTGATATAGGTTGTCATGTAAAGTGTTTTGTTTTCATCAGATTTTAATCAAAACTGGAACATGTCAACAAATTTTAGTAAGAATTCCAAATATGAAATCACCAAAAAAAAAAAAAAAAGTCTGGTAGGAGTCGCCCTGATCCGTACACACAAATGGAAACAGACAGATATAATGAAGCTAAGAGTCACTAGATACATTTTTACTTCCAGGAAGACATTAATTTCTTTTGTGCACAAATTGATGTGCTAGTACAAGACACATAGGTTGCAATCAGATGGCATCCTTGTGTATTGACTCTTTCGTTGTGCCCAGGATATAGATTTCACTTTCCCCACTCTGATGCTTTCTGTCTTTGCAGATGTCAGTAGCAAATGCGACAGATGTCAGGCTTTTAATGTTCTGGATGCAGAGGTTGACTGTCCACATATTTAGCTGATATTCAGTTATCTTGTAATATTTAGTTGACAGAAGTTTACACCCATACTAATGGAAACAATGGAAGGTCAGGTTGCTGCTCCATGAGTTGGACACCCCTTGTTGAAGTAGTTTTGACTTGGTCATTTAAAGAGGGTTTTAGGGCCATGCAGTAGAGATTAAGAGATTAGTGTAAACCTCCTGGAAGTTTCATGTAGCAAATAACATACTTCATCCCATAATTTACATATTTTAGTTGGAATATTATAAACGAAAGCTCAGGTATGATATTAAATGAAAATATATCAAGATTGAATTTTGGTACTTTTATTAGGAAATATATCAAATATAATCCAAATTCAAAGGGATTGCTTTTGTATTTTGTCATGGAATAACTGGGGTTTTAAGGTTCTGAGGAGTGCAGCTTGTTATTCTTCTGGAATTTTGTGGCACATCACTGAGTGATTGGTGCTTAACATTTTGGGACAGTGTGGTGGTCCCATCTTGTAGGATCAGATGTCCAAGTCAGTGATGTAGTGCAGTATCCCAGACGAATGGGGAGCTTAGCATGTTGGTCATTTGTGATGGACCCGCAAATGGTCGTGGTTGGTTTTGCTGCATTGGTTTAATAGTCATGCATTATTAAATAAGATTTAAATTTATCAATACAATGGCACTCATTTGGGTTTGTTTTGTTAACACTAATATGGTAGCTGTTTATAACAAACTTCCGTCTGAGTTGAGAATTTAACCAAACTGAAAATTTTAGGGCACAAATAATATACATGTTTTAAGTATATTCACGTGGCAGAATCAGTGTCCAAGTTATGTTAAATGTTGAACTGGCCCTTTAACCCTTTAAACGCTGAATTAAATTCCATCTGCCATTTGTTGGCGTTAGTAGGAGCTCACCATATTCTCCACGTTGGCAGGGTAAGGGTTAATGTGAATTTTACCAAATAGGTTTGTTTGCATTGGTCAGAACTATGATGATATGTATTTCAGGTGGTCAGTGAGATGGCGTCCGCAGCAGGACTTGTCTGCAAAGTCGATCCTACACTTGTGTCTGCATTGCGCAATCAGAAAAATGGTAACATTGTTACATTTCACATCATATTTTGTCATAGGCATAATTGTATTTAATAAATAAGATTCCTTTCCCATGTTATTATTCTGTGGGCCATTTATGTGAGCCAATTTGATCTGACTTTTACAGTTACTTTTGTAAATAGGGTATTACTTTAATTCATGCACTGCATCTGTCATCACTGCTGTCTGGCAGCAGTGTGTTCTTCCTGACAGTACACATCTATTCACCTGCTACATCCAACTGTTACATTTCTGTTGAGAGCCTTTTTAGGTATGTTGTGAAGAGTTTATTAGCCTATGAAGAGTTGTCAGCCCTTCAAATTTGGAAACAGACAAAAATCACATAATGCCTGATGACTTATGGAGTAAGAGTGAATATGTGGAGAATCCCCGTCTTACACAATTGCAAGTTAAACACTTTCAGACTTGCACAATTTCAAAATAGCAAGAGAAAAGAAGAATCAATGACATTTTTGAAATGTACACCAAATTATTCCTTGTGGGAATGAAAGCACAATGAGATAAAGGTGGTGGAAAAATACTGCTGGGTGGTAATACAGCTGGAGGAGTGGCCATGCTTTGGCTGATCTGGTTCCAGTGTATTGGCATTTGGATTTCAACTGGAACTCACTTGTATATGTATACACAGTTGACCATATACATACTGAGTTCTTACTCACCCAAATTTGACTTGTGCTAGAACTTCCAGTACATAACCATTTTCTAAGTCAGGTAGTGTGGGTATGTACTGACAAGCAATAAATTAATACATTAAGCAGAACATATATGCCAACTGTTAATTTATTTCTTGTGGGTATATTCACATATATCCTGTATAAGTACATCAGTTTAAAGTAATATGTGCTCTGGCTCTTACTGTAGTCTGCAGTAGCCTGTTGCACATTTTGTGTTGTATTTTATATGGTAATATCATAGTAGAAGAACACTGTTTCATATGCTGCATATCTCTCTTATGTTAGCATGATCCAGTTTTAAATTCAAGACTTCATACAATGACTTCTTCATTCATCATAGTGTCTTGCAGGATCTAACGTTGGAGAAGGTTGCTTTCGTAATCGAATAAGTGTCATTTTGATAGAATGTGGTCCATTGAATGTCAACTTCACTGATTTTCAGAAATGGATGAGGATGAACATTTGCTGGCTTGTTTACTCATGGTTTTTGTGGCAGTATCAATTCCTAAACTTGCAAGAAATGAAAACTCGTTCTACCGAGCATCTCTAGAAGGCCATGCCAATAATATCCATTGCATGGCAGCTGCAGTGAACAACATATTTGGAGCACTGTTTCACATCTGTGGACAAGGGGATATTGAAGACAGGATGAAGGAATTTCTGGCTGTAAGTAATGATGTGCAGGATTTGTTGTACCTATATAAAACATCTTCAGAACTGATTCTATGAAAGCTGCTTGTTTGTAGCAATAGTGGTATTTTAAGTGCCAGTAGTTCTCAATTATGGAAAATATTTTCTGTATGCCAAGGCAACTAGATGCATAGGGACATGTTCCACTTCAGATTTATTACTGCTGAGATGTTTGAGTGTAGACTACCCACCTTAGAAAATACTAATCACCAGCTATAAAAATTGTATACATATAGGTACATATTGTATAATCATACTAAGTAAGAAATTATTTCTCTGTACATACAATAAGCTATAGAAAATCTATATATGCACAATTGACATAAGCTATAGAACACTTGTTATATGTTATGAAATTTACAAACATTATTTTAGCAACTGTAAACAGCAGAACACTATGTTTTATGCAGTTGACAATATCTTTTTATCAACTGTAGCTGGTTATAAGCTTGGCTCATGTTCTCCCTGACAATGGCATATTAATGGCAAAACATATCAGAGTAGTGTCTGTACTGTTTTAGTATGTATAAATTGCACTCTTAGTTGGTTGTAATAAACAAATATATATTAGTTATATTTTTATTTTTTTCATTCTAGTTGGCATCATCAAGTTTACTACGACTTGGCCAGGAAGCTGATAAGGAGGCCATTAGGAACAGGGAGTCTGTTTATCTTTTGCTAGACCAGGTACCATTCCATTTTTCATAAATTGGATTTTGTAATACAGAAGGCCCACCTTTTTTTATGCATGGATGTCTGATGTCCAGAAGTTTGCAATCATCATTAAATAATCGATTGTGACATTCCAGATTGTTCAAGAGTCTCCATTCCTTACGATGGATCTTCTGGAGTCATGCTTTCCATATGCTCTGATTCGGAATGCCTATCATGCTGTGAATAAGCAAGAGCATACCCAAGCATAATGTGAGAGTGTCCTCAGACCAGACAGGATGCATAGGAGACTTGGTGTCTGGACTGCTATCTGTTGGAAGTCACCCTGCAGCAGCTGTTTGTAGTCTGGCTGAGGAGTCTGCTTAACTTGTGTACAGCATAAGGTGTTATGATGTATGTATGTATGTATGTAAGGTGAAAATGAGCAGAGATTGTCACCAATAATTATTTACTTGAATGGGACAGGATTTGAATTAGGTGGTTAATGCACACATGTTCTTGAACAGCTGTAGTGAGTGTATCTATAAGAGAGAAATTTTCTTCTAGACCCATAATTTTTTATGCAATATTATTATATCGATATACGACAGTATTTATAAGCCTATGGCATTGCTTGTTATGAGGCCATTATCACAAAATTGTATTCATGACCATCTCTCTGTTGCCTCTCTTTTGTAAAAAGGGGACAAACTACTGTATATTATCAAATAGGGAGTCAGCCACCAATTACAAAACAGAGGCAATGTGTAAGGGAAAACAGATGATAGTTTCTTTTAAAATCATAGTTTCTATTCTAGAAATTCATGTAGCACTGCCTTTGCAACATATGTAAGAACTACCAAAGTTATATTTCAATTATTTTGATATCTGCGTTGATCGTAACATGAAGTACATTATCACCTTCATGTGTGAGGTATAATAGGGTCTGAGAAGTATGGCAGGGCTGGGTATTACACATTATGAACAGAATGAGATGTCTCACTGGGAAACGTATTGCAGCATTCATAGTACAAAAATGTATTCCTTGATTATGAAAGACTCGTATACTTTCTGGTTCACCTGTTGTTCCCATAAAAGTTTGTTGTAGACAGTTTGTGTATGTGATATGGCCTCATTATCACAAGTATTTTCATATGTACATAAGCTATTATAATGTCATTCCTCGTCATTTAAGACTTTTTAAATTAGTAAATCCTGTGTTCATTCCAGTCTGAACTGTAGCAGACTGGTCACACTTTTGGAGAATATTAAACATCACATTAATTGCTCCTTTCAAGGTAAAAAGTGACATTGTCATATCCCATGGCCACTTTGTCAAGTTGCCTTAAGGTAGAAATGCAATTGCATTTATACCTACATTGTGTCACATTAGTCCTGATGCAGGATTTCATGAAATAAATAATATTTCCCACAACTTGCTGACTGCTGGGAGTCAGAATTTGAAATCTGTGCATTTTATTCTAACAAAGTATAGTTTGAAAAAGTGTCTAAAATTAGAAACAAGACCCACACCATTTGTGCAGTTGTGTCTTAATGTGCTAGTCTGCATTACCGTTCAGAACACTTTTACATACAGGGACCAGGTGGTATAGGGCTGAATTACTGGCCTCCCATGCCAAAGGAATCAGATGGAGACAGTTAGATCAAGTGGAGAGGTTTCTGCGTGCTTTTGCCATCAGTCACCTGTTGCAGAATCAGAACCTTGTGAATGTAGAGATATTCTCTTTCCCCATCATTTTTGTCACCATTGTGAGTAAGAGGATTGCACCCTTCTGGGCTCCCATCTCAGAAATAGTTCATTCACCCTACCAGGCATATGAAGAGGCCAGGAAGGTTAGAAAGCTGTAATCAGAGGCATTGAAAGAACTCGTATAAGTAGACCTATTAAATACATTAAATAATTTCAGTATTGTAATTGACTCTCTCCTTCCTGCAGCATTACATAATGTGGGGTGAAGCAGATATTTCTTTTAATATGTAAAGAATAAAGTTTTTCTGGTATCATGTAATTTTGCAATTTCTGAGTACTGGAGGGTTTTAAAAGCATTCATTACTGTAAAATATTGCAGGTTATGGATCATGCATTATATGTCACCTCTTTCCCCCCCCTCCCTCCCTCTCTCCTGAATCAGTTGCAGAAATTATGTGGCATTGAAACAACTGATAGAGACAGACTGATATGGATGATGAATTGTGAGAGGTTCAGAATGCATCAATTTAACTCCAAATACCAGGCTTAAGATTATAAAGGGGAAAGGGTATATTTATGATCTACATGTAATATTGAGATAATGGTTTAGTCGTGCTAACTGAATTTGCGTGTGAATATTTCAAAGTAAATTGTTTGTGGATGTAACTTTCAGTCCAAATTATGTGTCCGTAGTCGAGTTGGTGTGTTTGTGTAGACAAGAGACAATATACTGAAATGTCTGTGTTCTTGGATTAATTGTCAGGCACATTTCAGAGATGCTGGTACTGTACAAACATCATGATAACAAAAACCTCCTTGGTCTCAGCGGGAATCATCATATACAGAACATTTTGCGTACTTGTGAACATTCATAACTTTTGCTGTACTATAAATATGATCCTGCAGTATGTTACAGATCTAAAAATTTATAAAAATAGGGAGATACTTGTCACACTACACCATCAGACTGTTTTGTAACTTTGGATTCTGCCGCGTATATGCGCATCGCAGTATAAATTGGTGTGTTGAGATACAGCGTCTTTGTCACTGGCTATCTTTGACAAGTTTTGGCTACACACTGATGATATTTTCTTTTGTATGTGGATGGAAATCATGTACAATTCCTGTAGGAATACATCCTAGTATTAGTGGATTTACTACCTTATATTAATAAAAATTGTTTTATACTTTGCTAATTGTTTTTATCTGCCTCTGTACATTGGCCAGCTGCTAAATATGATTGTATTCTGAGGGATTTTCAGAATCCTGCACACTTCACATTGTCAAGGTGGTCGTCAAGTAAGACTTCATAAGTTGTCATTACATGCCACCTGGCTATCATGAAAACTGCTTTAACTTTCAAACAACGTACATTCATATGTGTGACAGCATGTAAAAAGAAACGCCCTTAGATGTTCATTTTAAATTATTTAGGCAACAAGGAAATTCACACCATTTTAAGACATACCGCATAATTTGTTTTATTTCCCATAAAAATCCATTTGTTTCATAATTTTGTCTTTTTTGTTGAAATATGTTTTTCATAAACCATGTGCTAAAATTTAAATACCAGCCCAGTTGTATAAGGGTAAGTGAGGTTAGAAACAGGCTTTTGTAAATATAATGTACATATTTGTGCGAAAATTTAATGTATCTGTGAAAAGATGAAAATTTGTGAGTGCTGTTGTAGAATTTTGTTATACCCTAGTGTAAAGAAGTGAAAGCACCCTAGAAGATAATCAATATTAATATTTATATACTACATTCCAGGAAGAGGCAATAAGGAGATCATTCTGTAGTCATTAGAAGCAAAAGTTTATTTCTTACATTTTGATTTCATTAATTTTACAGTGCTGACAGGTATGTGATGAAGCCACCTGGGTACTTCCTGTTGCTAGGCGAGACCTCATATTATATATTTGCTAGTATATATCCTAGCACAGGGATGAACAAATACCAGGCAACTAAATTTTGTATGGTGGTGCCTATGGGAACTTGCTTCATATTGCCCTGGTGGCTCCTAGAATCCTGAGGTAGTCCCTAGAGTTTTTGAAAATTTGTGGGCCCCTTCCCTAGCACATGGTTTTCAGTGGTCATGCTCATTAATATGACTTACTTTGCTTGCATATGACATGTATAAAATAGAAAGTATAATAATTTAGCAATTTTTAAATGTTCATCTCATCTCATACACGTAATTGCCCGTTATTGCTTTTAGTGTTTTTAAGTCATGAATACTAAACACACTGAGACATTGATAAAAGTTTAATCTTTTAATGTGCCCTTCCACTTTTTAAACAACATAATTTTATGTTTTCTCCATATTCTAACAATTTACAATCAGTTGTGCTCAAGTGTAGCACTGCTGCTAGAAAATGGATGGAACTTCTGGTGTGTGTTGACAGTGAAGTGTTAGAGTTGCATATTAACCCTTTAAACGCCGAGTTAAATCATCTGCCCTCTGCTAGCATTATTCGGAGCTTACCATATTCTCCACGTTAGCAGGTAAAGGGTTAATAGTGTGTTACAGTAACAGGATTTGTAAAGTGCCCCTTTCAGTGCATTGTAAATTCATTAAGTTTGTTTTTCATGTTGGAGTAGGTTCTAAGGCACATGAAAAGAATGTAATAGTTCATTAACAGGCATTCAGTACTTTTTATGTGTGACAAGAAGGTGCCTGTGTTTGTTCTTCCTCCACCCTTTCAACTTTTGAATTGAACAGTTTTTATAAAAAGCATTAAAAGTTAATGTTTTAGAATAAAGATGTGAGAATATTATTTGAAAGACATGGATCATCTGTTGCACATTGCAGCATTCCACAATATGCCTCAAAAGTAGAGCCACTAGCTATAACCTAACTGCCCAACAAGTACAAACTAGGGTGACGTTATGAGATTATGGCAGTAACAATAATGAATATTTAACGATTCTTACAGTAGGTTAGTAGATTTTCCCATATATTATTCAGCTGTGTCTCAGTTTGTGCTTATAAGACATTCCCCTCTTTTTAAATAAGAATGAAAATGTGGGAGGAAATACATTCAGATAAATATGGTATTTATACAGTGTAAACACAGAAAAAAACATAAGTTTGTTTCATGCCTTGATAATGCTTAAATATGAAAGGTCACTGTCTGACATTCGTAGTGAAGTACTCGTACTTTTACTGGTGCACTGATTAACATTCTACATTATACTGAACCTACTGATTTACATACCAGTATTATCATACTGTAAGGTCAATGCAAATTTCCTTTAAAATCTATCACATTTTTATGGTAAACAGCCATGAATTAGAAAAATACACAGCAGAGTAACATTTGTATTTTATTTAACAAAACAGGTAAGACAGGTCACAGTGGCGGGCACGTCAAGCAAAATACTTGCCCAAGTACAGAAAGTTTAATGAATCATTAAATATATGAATTCATATTGTTTACCAGTTTTTAAATTAAAAATTGTATCTTCAAAATAAAACTTCTTGTTATTCTGGAGGGGAATGGAGGTGAGGAAGAAACTTGAAACACTACCTTAGAGGCACATATGTACAGTTGCAGTTGGGAGCTGAAATGGAAGCCCAGATGCCAATGCCAACATTCTCTGCCTTACCTCCATAACACAGCCTTGGACTTCACCTTGTAATGCAACTAAAGTATAGGTAATATTCACCCTAGAATAGGCCACAAAGGATCAGAGTAGGAGTAGAAGTATAGCTCTACTCTTTCTTTAACCTCAGCATTAGATGAGGGTTGGTAGTCAATGCCATGCCCTGCCTGCTTTACCCCTAGGAAAGACCTGGTACCCATTGTATAGGAGGTTGGGTGGGCCCCAGAGCTGGTGTGGACAGGCGCTGAAAATCATGCCCGCACCAGGATTTGATCCCTGGACTGTCCAGTCCATAGCAAGTCGCTATACCGACTGAGTTATCCCGGCCCACTGTAATGTAACTAAATGACTGACTAAACATGTTTTCACAGACTGCCAAATAAAATACTTTTCGGGAGCATTTAGTCTTGGCAGCAATACATAATTGCCAACACTGTATTCTGTGTAAATTCTACTCAGTTTACTGTGTTATCATCTGGCTGATTTCTGCATATCACCGATATACGTCTTCCTCTGGGTATAATCCGATCACCAAATTTTGAATAGGCACTTTCCAGAATTTCATGGGTGAATTCATATCTTGCTGTATTTCTGAAAATTAAAAACATATTGATTCAGACTCACTATCAAAATGGAAAGTAAACTGAACTGTTACAGGAACTTGGAGGGAAAGTTGGGTGTGTTTGGGTGACACTAGTGCTGCAAACATGCGTATAACTGGATCAACTACAAAACTGCTGTAATCAAGAGAAGGATGTCATAAAAAGCTTAATGTATGAGATTACTGAAACTGCTTCTGAAGGAAATATTTATATATAAGTTGGTAATTATCAAGATAAGAAAAATACCTTTAAATAATCAATATATTATTTTAGCAATATTTTGATTGATAACATTGTATTTTAACTTCATGTGTGCACCATCTTTGACAGCGTTAATTATAAATGTATTAATTTGTAAATGACCTCCATGAAGATGGCCTGCAGAGGTCAAAACATGAAGAAGCAGCATCACAAAATAACAAATGGTTATTTATAGTTACATCTGCAATTAGTTGGATTACATACTACATAGATAAGGTGAGATTACATCTAGTAAACAGCTGTGACTAATTAATGCATTTAATGTACATTATACCTTTTTTTTGGCTAAATTTTGTGTTTCCTTTTGGAGGGGGAGGTAAAGGGGGGGGGGGGGGGGTAACACAACAACAAATAGAAATGTTCTTTGGCTACTGGTGTCAACCTATAGTTGTTTCTGATTAGATGTCATGTGGGTTGGGAATTTAACCTTTGTCAGCAACCTTTAGCATTTTGGGAATAAAACCCTGGTTGCAGTACTGACTAGGCTGTGCAGAGAGAACTTTACACTTGTTTTCTTCCTAGCATAAGTGATAAATTATGTACAACTTGTATTTAAGTTACATTGTTACAAGTGGAGCAATCATGGAGCAAGAATCAAACCATTTTATGGTGAAGGGATAAAAGATGACACAAATTTGTGACTGTGATAGGCCTACAATGGATATCATGTGAAATAAAACACTGGCTTATGAAAAACATCAGGTGGTGGCCATAGAGCTTTATTATGTGGTCTTCTGGATTAAAACCTCATTTGGTAAGTGGATACCTGATTTTGAAAGAACATATCTTCTCACTTCAACCCTGAAGATGGAGGCAGATATGTTCCTCCAGACATTTGTACCACACCCACCAACCAGACTGCAGTACAGTGTCAAAATTTGGAAGACCACAATATGAAAACACCCACTTAAAAAATATGTATTGTATTAATTAAACTCACTTCATTATATACAGTGAACGTCGCTTCAGAAGAATATCGACAACTTGTTCTTTATCCTTTTCGTGAACCAGTCGCATTACACTATCAGACAGCAAACTTAGACCAGCAATTGTGTTCCCACAGAACTGAAACCAAAAACATATTATGTATTACCAATCACGCAACATACTATACTCAAGCACTGAAGTTCTCCCACACAAACCTTCATCACTAGTAGCTCAATTAACAGTGGGAATGACCAAATTCATCTACATTTGTAGTCAGCAGACAAACATTTGGTATTGTTGTTATCAGTTATTCACCTTGAAGTCACAATAATACAATTAAAACATATTTCATATAGTACCAAGATTGATAACAAATGGTTTGTTAGTTTATGTATTGTTACATCAACTGAATGAGCTATACAGCACAGAATGACAGCATTATTGTGTGTGATGAAATCTGATGGAATCATCATGGTAATGATTGTGGCCTATTTCAAACATTTCTCTCCCCACATACCTGAAAATGGTATGACTGACATCATGGGAGAAGAGGAAGGGGGGAGGGGGATCATCTGATAGAAGTATATAAAAGTGATTCTGAAAGAAGTGACAGGGTTAAAAAGGCACTATACTAAAAATTCACTAAGTGAGAAAACTAATGATAAAATTTGCAGAATATACAATATGTTTGCCAGTACTAACCTGAGACCACCAAACTGAGCACTAACCACTACATCTGGCAAGAGTTCCAAAATGTACAATGCAATCAGGAGATTCTGCCACCTCATAATAACATTTAAATGTCAATTGGTCTGATGATTCCTACCCACCTTAAGTCTCAAATAAAGACTTACACGAACACTGTCAATATGAGGCTTGATGACACCATCTTTAGCAAGGTCCAGTACATGTACAAGACTAAGCTGTGGTGTTCCTGGTGGAAATGCTATGTCACGGACCCGCTGCAGAATGCTTGTATTCTGTGGATTCCAATGCAATCTTTCTGTCTCTCTGTAACCATGGATGGCCTGCACAAAATGCTCTTATTTCTCAGTTAATTTGATATGTATATTCTGACATATATCAGTGACTCCAGAACTAGTTTTGGTGATGTACATTATTCACTGTATCATATGTTCAATAAAGTTTGCCAAATAATGCAAAAAGCATAAACAAATTTCATGACAATGTAACAGAGGCTGGTGAAACCAGTACTGATTTTTACCTACTGCTGTAAGAGTGACATAATAAATGTAATGTTAACACTATTAATAATATACATAACAATATTTGTAACTTTTTACCAATATGACATCTAGCAAGTAAAAGTCACAGAACTGACTTTTACATAGTTACAAAGCTGAACACAGATGCACCACAAGGTTCTTGAAATAAACAAGGTTAAATAAAAAATTTCTAACCTCAAATACCTGTATCTTCACGCATTATTTATGCATCCCTTGCTTACACACTTGTTTGGATTCACTGACAGGCACTGGAGTTTTACTAGCAAAGCTAAACAAAATACTTTCATAATATCTGAACATGTTTCTATCTTTCGCAAACAATCCGGATTTGAGAACACCAGGTCATTGTTGGTCTGCCCCTGCCAAAAATGAAACCAGTTTGTTTACTAACTGAGCTAACCCACTGTAGATATAATCTGTAAGTTTCTCAACTCAAACGTTTTACAAGGAGTAGTCACAACTCAGGAACTTACAGTGTCATTAAATACGCACTATATGGTACAATTTAAAGACTGGATTTGAATTTCAAATGACACCTTAGACCACTGATCGTATATGACCGCTGAAACAGGTTAGCTTACATCATCCCAATGATCAAACTCGTATCTCAGCCTTCGCATATGTGGTTCCACTTCTTCGTGCATTGCTTTTTCTTCTTCTTCGTTCAAGAAATCTTCTATGACTCTCATATCACGCATCATTATTTCTTTTGAAGCACTGTTTGGTTTACTAAAAAACATATATTTCTCCACCCCATCTTCGTCACAATTCTGCCCATTGTGATGCGAAACTGTGATTGTCTGTGATTGCTGGCAGGTTGCTCGTTTTGATGTTACTGATTTATATTGGCGAAAATATACCCTAAGAGGTTCAAGCAAGCAGTTTAACTTCATAATACGTAATATACAAGAAACTCCCCACCGCTTGTTTGTTTACTTATATTTTACGAATTCGTACATATTAACGTAAATATCCCTTCGTTGCACGAGAAATTCCCTCTGTTGCAGGGACTAACCATGCTACATCTCTAGGAGTTCAGGTGCTAGCCAAGTGGCAGGTAAGGGATTACCATAATCTGCTGTTACCTGTTACATTATTTACTACTTTGGACCAGTAATGTGCAACTTTGCGTACCCCAGGTCACGCGAAGATTGTGAAAATTTCGAAGTAAGTACCCACAAACATTGCCTACATCTGTAGTACAGAAGAGGGAACTTTAAAAATAAGGCGCGAAATTGCCAACGTTTCGTTTAAGTTACACAATCAAAATAATTTCACACAATACTGATTGACAGGACAGCGAGAAGTAATGGGGAATAGTTAAGCAGGTAGAGGTTGCCTTAAGAGAATCTGTTAAGAAAACGTGGTTAACCGGCCTGCTCCAGACCTTCAGTGTTCAAATAATGGAACTTAAGTACTGGTATGAATGACAATGAAACTATCATGAACTTCCAGAATCTACTACAAAAAAAAACTTGGGATCTGTTTATATAGATACAGATCCTAACCATATGGTTAACTTACTTCTATGTACTTTCTTAAACATTTTCGCAGCTAGTTTTCCATTTAAATACAAAAGTATGAAAGAAGAATGAAAGACAAGTATGATTGGATTACACAAGAAATAAAAATGTCTTGCAAGCACAAATGAAGTTTGTATGCCCTCAATAAGAACAGCAAAAATCCAAAAGCAAAAGCACATTATATTAAATATTGTAAAACCCTAAGAAATTTCATAAAAGAAGCCAAAATGCAATACTGTAGTAGACTTATAGCAAAATCCAATTACAAAATAAAAACAACATGGAACATCATAAAGAAAGAAATAGGGAAAATACATTCGGTGGAACAGGTTCCCAACTTACTTGTGACTAATGAAAAATTAAAGTATCCCACAGAAGTGGCCAAGGCCTTCAATAATTTCTTTATAACAATTACTGAAAAATTAAACACTGGCAAATAGAGAAAAGAGATTATATATCAGTTCTAAAAGATGCATTTCCTGGAAACTTTCCAAGCTTACAAATAATCCCAGTCACTGAAGCTGAAATAAAATTCTTTAGGTTATGATGAATTAATAAGTAATATACCAAAAGTTTGTGCATCTCTCATTAGTCACCCATTAAGCTACATTTGCAATCACTCGCTATATACAGGTATTCTTCTTGACTGTCTTAAAATTGCAATAGTAAAACCACTTTACAAGAAAGGAGGCAAAACTAGTATGACAAATTACAGACCTGTGTAATTATTAACGGTTTTTGTCTAAGGTACTCGAGAAAGCTATGCACAAAAGATTAAGCCAACAACTACATACTAATCACATACTGATCACAGAACAGTATGCTGTTAGGAAAGGGATATCAAGTGAAGCTGCTCTTTTCAGAGTAACAGAGAGTATGTTCAAATCTTTTAACAATACAATGCATATTAGAAGAATTTTCTGAGATGTGGCAAAGGCTTTTGATTGCACGAATCAAGAAATTTTGTTAGCTAAATTCCTTTCTTATGGAATTTGAAGAGTATCTGAAGATTGATTCATGTCCTATTTACCTAACAGTGGACAGAAAATTTAAGTAAAATCACCTAATTCAGCTCAAACTTTTTTCTCTGACTGGGGTACATTGAAAAATGGAGACCCCCAAGAATCAATACTAGGGCCTCTATTGTTCATAATAGGTATATAAATGACCTTCCTCTGAGAATAAATTATGTATCAGAAAAATTATTATTTGCTGATGATACAAATGTCATAATTCCAAGCAGAAATTTCAAAGATTTCTGTTCAGTGTCAAATTTAGTTCCGTCTCAAATTATTAAATTGTTTGCTGATAATAATTTAGTTATACATTTAGATAAGATGAAGAGAATGAAATTCATAACAAGGAATTCATCACACTCTACATTACATATTGGTCATAAAGAAAAGTATGTAGAAGAGATGGTAAATACAAAATTTCTTGGTTTAGAAATTGATAACCACCTAAACTGGGTGAACCATTTGGATCAAGTGATTCCTAAGTTTTTATTTATTTATTTATTTATTTTTATTCATGTTTGTCTGATCTACAATAGGCACCGTAGAGGGCCATGAGATATGGAACAAGTCAAAGATATATGGATGTAAATATAAGGGTAACAAATGGAAATATACAGTTAATATATTCAGTATAAGTATAAAGACTATATAAGTTTAATATCAGATTGAATGCAAACAGTATATATAGTGCTAGCAGTTGAATAAAATATATAATACAGCACAATATAATAGTAGTATGTGAGTTAAGATTCAACGCACTGTTTTTTATGTTGGATCCTCATATTGTATCAAAGGAAACGAAATTCAGATTATTCAGTCATTATAAAA
>Ga0123354_10005991_pt1 | contig 17911 bp, 14 predicted proteins | sample TergutLab28metaG_2_FD_97872 | JGI IMG/M metagenome (GOLD analysis project Ga0123354, IMG submission 97872) | Labiotermes labralis P4 segment gut microbial communities from Petit-Saut dam, French Guiana - Lab288 P4 | ecosystem: Host-associated > Arthropoda: Insects > Digestive system > Gut ...
AAAAAAAAAAAATTTATTGGCTCTTAAAAAAATTTTATCTTAAAAAAAAAAAAAAAAAGAAGGAAAAAGGCAAAAAAAAAATAAAAAAAAAATTTTTTTTTCCCCCCCCCCCCCCCCCCCAAAAGGCTTTAAAAGTACACATTTTAAATTCTGGCAAGCTACTGGGACTGTACATTGTTGCTACAGTGTACTACGTTTCTCATATTATAGCATGAAACATGTGCTTCACTTGACACTCAAGTTTGCTTGTTTGTGACACATTCCAGTAACTTAATTATTTGTAAACAACAAAACTGACATAACTAAGGAAACCAATTCCATGGAGCAGAGGTTGGGTACTTAACATCATAGAAGCTGGTATGAGCTAGACATAAACCAAGAAGCATACAAAATGACTGCATGGGACACTAAGAATCTCATGGAAATTGAATGTTTAATGTGAACCAGACTAAAATGGCCCACACTGATGTCCAATTGCAAGGTGTGTACTCACTGTGTTGGTGCTAGTGACAAGCCTTCAATTCTATATTAGGGTAGATAGTCTTTGATTATATCAGTGTATGGTGAGAGAGGAATGCTATCTTCATTACTTTAACAGAGTTGCATTCTTTCAGACTGCTGATTCATATGGCTCAATGCTTGAGCTAAGCTGGAAAGGCACCAAGCCCATTCAGCTCAAGGATGGAAACACTCGCAAATTCCTGCAGGACAATGATGAAGTTACCATTACAGGTAGGAGCAATATCTGAAACATTGTGTTCATGGTGAAAGTATTGTAACCTTCAAGAAGAAAGGAATGAATACTTCCAAGTATAACAGTTTTTGTAGCAATTATCATGCCTGCACAGTGTTTTTTGTATTAGAATTTATTCTGGATTTGTGAAACAGTGACTTAAGTCTTCGTATTATAAAATAATCCCAAAATCTATTAAGATGGCAAAAATATATTTAGGATTAGTGTGACCTCAGTTGTAAGTTTTTGTGGTCAGTATGAAAGTCGTCTCTTGTACATTTTGATAAACTGCATGCAGTACATAATATGTGACTAGACATAATAGCACAATTCGGTATCTTTTTCAGCTGCCACAGGCTAAAAGAATTTTCATTCTGACTGGAGGTTCCTTACTTTCCTAGTTTAAATTGGTGATTTTGGTAAAATTTTGCATTCTGAAAAGTGTGTGTTCAAATTTTGTACATGTGAAGTATAGATGTATTTTTCATCACTTTAAACTCCAAAATTTTCCACTGACTCAAGCAGAAAACATTCAATAACAAAAAAGAAGGTGTCAGATAAATCTTTGTTCTTCCATCAGGTTACTGCCAGGATGATGACTTCCGCATAGGTTTTGGCTCTTGCACAGGGAAGATATTGCCAGCATTACAGCTATGCTGAGGACTGACATAACAGCAGCCTGTGAAGATTTTTTATGTTTGCTAGAAAGTTCTTGGGAGAAATACATGAGTTACAGGGTGACTGGTCATTAAACCTAATATATATATATATGAAAGGAAGAAGTACATGCACCTCATATATTTGATTGGAGCCCTCCATAATTAACATAACAAGGGGGTGGCTCCATAATGAGATTCCACTACCTGGAGAGAATATAATGAATTTGATGTGCTACAACACATCAGTTTAGATTAGTTTGGTTTGGTTTATGATTTATCTATTTAAGACAACAGGCAAAAAAACACATAACTTTCTCTCAACTGCAGTTAACAGTCATAAATACATAACTAAACACAACCATATCAAAAGTATATAAATACATTTACATTAATGACAAATAAAATGATGTACAAGAAATCATCTTTCAGTCACAAACTAATCAACTGATAGTTTACATTGGTACCACAGTAATAAAGGTTGCATTTGGTGCAAACTCAGTGGGGTTTAATGACGAGAATTAAGATGTTAAATGTACATTTACAGGTGTATTCATCATGTTTTGTTTATCACACATCACATTTCTAAAAAAGAATTCCATCCAGTTATTTTCAGAGTAGACTGCTTAAGATTAATTTACATTGAGCCCCAGCACCTACTCTTGTATGAGAATCATTCTGTACCATGTTTTTATTTTTAATGTAATATGTTCGATATGATACATACTTCTACCTTCTGACATTTTACCTTGATTTTACCTTCATCACTTTAAGCCCTCTGAAATGCAAACAAGGTAAGTTGCGATAGAAGATAGTGTGAGATAACCTTTTCTTCTTTCAGTAACGCTGCTAATCAAACAATATCTTTCAGTAACGCTGCTAATCAAACAATATCTTACCACCCTCAGGAAAATTTTATACCTGCTCAAACTTTACTTGTTCTCAAGATTATCTGCATGTTGGAGAGTTATTACATTTCTACAATCAGACCTCAAGATATGTCTTAATATCAACAACTGTGTTGTATTATTGTGAAGCCACCTTTTCTATCTTAAAATCTCATGAAGTATAGTGATCACCCATTGTGCATTAAATTAGTTTTTTACCTAATAGGTGAATCCATAATCATTTCCTAAGATGGATATTGAGAGGTGCTATGGAAATTAGCCATTCCATATTATGTGTCTGCATTGCATTTTATGTTCTTCAGTACTTCACAATATTTTTTATGTCTGTGTGGTATGTTCTTGGTAAGGTCACAGTAACACTACTAGTTATGGGAAGTTTCAATTGTGAACTATGTAACTACTAATATTCTTTTCTTAAGTCAGCCTAACATTTTGTTTTATTGACTTTTTAAAAAAGTTTCACTGTTAAGAAGGTATGTTTTAATAATGAGATTTATTTTAATTGAAATACATCATAAAAGTTGGTAAGGATCATTGTTATTTCCATCTGGGTTACAGTATGATTAAAACCTTCAACATTTTTTTCTGTCCTCCAGTAAGGGATCCTTCTGTATCCTGTATCCACTCTTTCCTTCCTCTCCTCTGTATATATCTGTAACTTGATTGTCCGTCAGCTTCATTGTTGATATTCCAGAGAAATCCTCTTGTCATTCTAATGGACATACATGTCCTTGCCACTGCATTGGAATTTTACCAACATTTGTGGAGTGCTTCTGTGTTAAACTTCTGCCTGTTACATCCTTTTTTTAGTTTGTCTTGTCAGTGTGTAGTATTCAATACAAATAAAACCTTTCAAAACATACTATACTGAGGCCACAGAAAGATATGTGTTATACTTTGTTTCTGCTAGGACTTTTTGCTTATGAACAGATCTTCTTGGTGTAAAATTTGTGGATATAGCCTCAAGGTTTAGCACTGTTACCATGTTTAATTGTTGACTTGGAACTAATATTTCATCCCTAATACACAGATACATATATGTTGCATCTCTTTACCAGATTTCATATTTTATGATCATCAAAATGGAATCGTGAAAGTCACATCAGAACCAAAATCTAAGTGACACTAATGTTACTCCAACAACCACCCAAGTTTGTGTCCCCCATATTGATATTATTAAGTGTTAGAAATTTAAAAAAAGGCACTATGGTAACATCTACCGGCACAATGTTTATACTAAGTTTTGTGAAAATTGGTTAAATGATCCCAGAGTTGGGGTACACAGACACAGACATATAACATGATGATCTCAGATGTTTACAGTTTCATTTCTCAGTAGGAACATAGTCTAAGAATGGTATTCAGAATGAATTACATGAATAAAGTCAAGTCCCTGAACATGTTGTGAAGGTATGTGGGGAGGGGAAGTATATCTATATTCATTATAACTTTAGGTTAATGAATGTGAGTGATCAACTTCATGACCTTTTTTTTTCCTCCCTGTGGTGCTGCTGCCCAACGCAGGCCATGGCCTCCTCATTCTTGAGGTTTCTAGATAACATAAAACGACACATCACAGTTGGTAGGACTTCTCTGGATGAGTGATCAACCCGTTGCAGAGACCTCTACCTGACAACACACAACACTGAACACAGACAGACATCCATGTCCCCGGCAGGATTCGAACCCACAATCCCAGCAAGCGAGCGGCTGTAGACCCACGCCTTAGAACGTGTGACCACTGAGATCAGCCTGCTTCATGACCTAGGGGCTTTTAATCAGAATAAATAGCCTCATTACACATTGAATACAAGGGTGGGTTGGTCCCAGAACCAGGCTTGGTGCTCTGTAGAGGAGAAAATATTCTGCCCCTGTCAAGAAATGACCCCTAATTATTATTATTATTAGTAGTAGTAGTAGTAAAATAAACGCACATTATTTTATTCTTCTACCATGTTGATGCTGTAAAACCTAAGAATTTAAAAATATAATAACACCTACACTTTGCTGTTAGTATTAATCTTCGTGACTCACTCTGAAGAAGTAAAAGGATGAAAGAAACTTGAAAATATGTGCTGAGGACAGTATGTGGATACAAATGTACATGGTTACCGAGGATGCACCTTGATCTGAAATTTCACAGTTCTCTGAATGTAGTTTTGGTAAGACGATTAGAGAAGCTTGTGACTGATGTGTTGTCATATAATGGGGATGGAAGGAAAAAGTAACGGAAGAAAAAAAGGTAACTGAAAATGCTGCTGAAAGAGATCACCTTAGGAAACCAAGCTGCAACTGAAAGGATGATATTAAAACTGATGTCAGAGGATATAGTTATGACGATGTGAACATAACCTGGTTCATTATTAGTGCCCTATGACAGGTTTGTGGGATTGTACAGTTCAAGTTTAAAATTTCATGTATTAAAAAAAAATTCAACACATGAATATAAACTTTTTATGGAGGTACTAGTGTGCATACATAACAGCAGTGAATATCTTCAACACATTGTGACCTTTATAATTGAAATATCCTGAAATAGTTGCTTTGGATAAATATACACAAGTGGATGGAAAAAGGACCCAATTTTAACATTTCACTTGTAAGCAGTTTCACCTTAAGTTTTTTTAATCATCTGCTGAAAAAGTTGTGCAGAAGAGAATATTATATATATATATATATATATATATATATATATATGAATTAACATCAGTACAAACCAAGAGGTAAGTATCCAAAGCGAATACATGCATGTATACATGTATAGAGTACACACACACACACTTTTCAGCATCAGAAATTCATTAACACACCAAATATTTTGTGTATTGAAGTACCTTCTTAATCCTACTTGTAAATGCATGCTTTCATTCATAAGATTCATGAGTCTACATGATCAAATGTTTATGATAATGAAACCAGCATTGTGTATGCTTTTCTGAAAATGTGCAAGGTTTGCAACAGGTCTATGAAGATGTTGCTTATTCCTTGTGAAAGTTATTTGATATTTTTGTTGGTTATTTACAATGGAATTTATTAAGGTAAATACGCATTCACAAGAAGGAGGCCAAATATTTAATTCTTTAAAAGGACTTCTACATGACTTTCTATGTGTCAAGCCAATTTTCTTTCTATTGTAAGGCAGTTACCACCAATAAATTTTTTATTTCATTATACGATGAAGAGGGACAGAATAAGTTTTCTGAGAGTCATTAATGCTTATCTTAAATAACAACCAAACTTTGTAACATGCTGTACATAAGTTAGAAATGATTTGGTTGCTATCATTTTCCAATTCCAATAGTTAGCAATTTAACTTTGTATTAGCACTCTTCTACATATTTTTTTGTAATAATCAACAGTTAATGGATATTATGAAGAATTATTAGTAACAAATTGCATTATATTTGTTGCATCCATATTTTGGGTCAACTTATTGCCAGTAAAATAGTCATAAGACAACCACACCGCTGACAAGGAATCAGCGTTTTGTCTAGAAATTATGACACTAATATAATCAGCAACTTTTATAGGTTCTGATACGGCATTTATTTTTGGAGCGACATTTATTTGCATTATGAAAAATTTGGGCTCCTAGAATCGACCAGGGGGTGGGGTGAGGGGTTCATGTTTTATTGCTCTTAGTCTGAATAAAATTTCTGAGGATGGTCAGATACTTTTATTTTCCATTAGACTAGGTATGAAAAATTTGATGACTAGACCTTGAATGGAATATAAAGTAACTGAACAGGCAAGAGTTAATGATATGCGTCAAAAGTCTTCGCCAGATCGCGGAAAATTCCTCCACCATGTTTTTTCTGCTTGGGATTTGAGAACACTACATGCTCACATGCAAGCATTTTTTGTTAATGCCCTTTTCCTAAAGCCAGATTGTTCTGAGCCGAATATATTATTAATGCACAAATGTTTCTTCAACCTACTCCATTACTTGAGATAAAATAGTTAATAATAAAAGTCTTGAGGAATTACAACGATAAACAATTAGTTTTCGTATGTCTTTGAGTAGCAATTTGAGTACGAAGCACAGTTCGAAAGGTTATTAACGATGGCTATTTCGAGTATAGAGTTTTGGAATTTTTACACTGATAGGACTCAATCTCACATAACGTATTCCTGAACGATGTGGAAGCGACATTTTGTGTTGCCAACTGGAATTCATTACGTCGAAATCGCGCCCAGCCTTCTTTTGGAATTAGGGTTATCATTAGCGAGTATTGGCGTCAACTGGTATGATGTTGGTAAACCATGCTGTTATTGTTTCAGTGAGGTTAGGTTTGTAATCCGTGGTCGAGGGTATGGATGTTTTGTAGTAAAGGTATATAGTGTATTGTGCAAACAAAATACAAATTAATTCAGGTTGTAGTCATTTGAATCCAATTATGATCCATGCCGCTATCAATATGCAGTCTGTACTATGAATCCAAACGATGATGCAATATGGATGACTACCAAAGAATATTCAATTGTCCCATTTCTGGTTGAATAATATTGATTTTTACTGTACGGCCATACAAATCAATGCGAAGCTTATAAATAGTACTACAGAACAGATTCTAATTTACGCCACAAGTATGTTATGTTGACTGTGTTTGAATATCCTGTTCGAATGTATGTCCGGTATTAATGGCCTAAATCAGGTGAGCCTGCATCAAAGACGGCACATATTTTAGAACAATCCCGATTTTTTTTCTCCATACAGTACATATGAAGCAAAGTATATATCGCATGAAAGAGATATATTTAAAGTTTTAATAACCGTAGGTAATAAGCCATTTAAAAATTAAAAAAAGGAAACGAAGATTTTTTAAGGGCTGAGCCAAAGAAATGTACTATGATGATATGTTCACTTGCTCAAAAAATAAATCTAAAATGTCTTAGAATATAATTAATAATGAAATTGGTACTGCATCTAATAAGAAGTTTACTCAGACTGAATTTAAACTTGGTAACAAAAATGTAAGCATGAAACAATCAGCTCAGATTTTTAATCATTACTTTATAAATTCTGTAGCTGATCTAATCACACAGCAACCTAAAACTGTATTGGCCAATTTTTCACTTAGGGAATCTTTTCCTCATGAGTTTAATATTCCGGTTACAGAGACAGAAGTTATATGTACACTATCTTCATTGAAAAATAAAACTATGTGTGGTTACACTGGTCTATCCAATAAGATATTAAAACTATGTGGTAATGTAACTTCTAAACCTCTCACTCATATTTACAATAAATTATTGACTTCTGGTATTTGCCCAGATCATCTAAAGTACACTAATATAAAACAATGTTTCAAGAAAGGTGAAAAATCACAAATATCAAATTACAAACCTATTGCTTTATTGACTGGCTTCTCTAAAATATTTGAGTTGCTCATCTTCCATACACTAAAACATGATTTAGTGAGTAATAACATTTTGGCCAATGAATAACGTGGCTTTCATGACAAAGTGCTATTTTTCTACTCACCAAATTAATTTTTAGTGCATGGTATAATAAAGAATATATAACAAGTCTATTCTGTGATCTAACAACGGCTCTTGATTGTGTTAGTCATGGACTCTATTTTACAGTTGGATTTTTTTTTTGAGCAAAAGGCTCTTTGTTAAATTGGTTTAAGTCTAATTTGTATAATAGAAAACAAAGAGTTGTAATGCAGTTTGTCAGTTCACCTAATCTTCTATCGGATTGGGAAATAGACATGGTGTTACTCAGGGATCTGTTTTGGGCCCATTACTCTTCAGTGTGTATATTAATGATTTTCCATGTATCATAAAGTTTCTCATACCGTTCTTTTTGCAGATGGTACAAATGTTCTTGTTTCTTCCAATGACCATAATGAATTAGACTCTAAATTAATTTCTGTACTACTTAGTATTTCTGAATGGTTTCAAAATAAACAGTTGGTACTCAACTTAAATAAGACATTAATTGTAAAATTCACTTCCTCTAAATTCCTGACGTACCCCTTACACGTTGCATACAACCGATCTCTTACTATCACTGAAAATATCAAACTCTTAGACATGCATCTGGACTGCCACCTAATGTGGAAATTAAATGTAGAAAATTTAGTAAAAAAATTGAGTTCAATTGTTTCATGTTGAGAATATTATTACCCATTATAAATGTAAAAACGTTACGAATGGTTTATTTTGCACATTTTTAAAATCAGACCCATTATAAATGTAAAAACGTTACGAATGGTTTATTTTGCACATTTTTTAAATCAGCTATGGTATAATTCTGTGGGGTGCATCATAAAAAATGATAAATGTTTTCATAATTCAAAGAAGAGCAATTAGGATTATGCTGAGACAGAGTCCAAGGAGTCCTTGTAGAGAAGGTTTAAAAAAATTGGATATACTTATAGTTCCTTGTTTATATATTGATGCCTTGATGCTATTTGATGCTAAAAATCTGAATATTTATGAAACTAACACCTCTGTTCATGATGTGAATACAAGGCAACAAAATGACCTGCATAAATCTTTGGTAAGACTTTCCTCAATACAGAGAGGTGTCTACTATTTATCTGTTGAAATATTCAACCAACTAACACAAAATATAATTAAATTTCATAACAATATACATATTTTTGAGACTTTGTTAAGAAATTACCTTGTTAAAAATGCCTTTTATTCCATTGAGGAATTTTTTTCAACTGATCATGATAGTTAGCTAGCAATAAATATTTTACATTTGTGTCCATTTTTATGTTTTTAATTCTACTTAATTTTTCAATATAGATATATGAATATTCATATTGTACTTGCTTTATTATTTTGTAATGCATATGTTGCTTTGAACTATTGTGTTCTTATGAACTTTTCTTTGTTATTAATCTTATTTTTACTTATTTTATGTAATTTTTGTAAATTATTACTTTGACTCGATTACATATTGTAATTTTGCTCTTTCTATGGTGAACTTCAGATTCCAATTGAATTTGTGTGTGTGTAACCTATAAAGTTTAAATGCAAGGCAACAATCAGAGCAGACGTTTATAATGGAACTATCAAAATGTTCAGAACAGTCTCAGTTTTCAGTCAGAAATAGTTATCAATTTTACAGCAATTCACCTAGTATTATAAGGATTGGCAGTTCAAGGACAAGTAGGGGGTAAAACTCTACTGTACCTGTGTACAACAACATGATGGTGAACAGGAGTGCTTGAAGTGATGCCCCTAGACTTGGCAAGTGAGATAACTTTCATACTATTCAGTGTACCTACTTTGCACCCATCATGAAGCAATGTGAAGTTTGAATTTTAATAAGGAACTATCTAAAACATCAACAACATGAAAAGTTCAAAGGATGATAGTATAATGAACCTATGAGATACAGAAAATGAGACTGTGAACTGAATTCAATTAAGGATCATGTCAATAGGTGGGCTTTGGTGTTGATGTAATACTAAACCTTACTGTTACCAAAGTTACTTAAAAGTATGCTACATGTGTTTCAGTGAAGCATTTATATGTGTTATGAAAATAAATATTAAATATAAAGTATTTGTTGTCAATATAACAGAAATCAGACAAGTCATAGTTTAAAATGGATGTTACAGAATGAGGGCATGATGGTGTGCATTGGATTTAATTTTTTCAGCATAGGAAGCAATCACAGGCTTTTGTGAACTAGGTATTGAACCTTTGAGTTCCTCAAAAACATCAAATATTTGCCCAGCTGAATGTTTTTAACTTCTTTTTTCAAAGTAAACCTTGCACCATGTTGATAATTAGTGGATGTTTACAAAGAAGCCCTTGCTTGATAATTGCCAAGGCATTTCAAGCATGCAAATTGTTTTGCACATTTATTCATTTAATCCTATCTTGTTGTTTAGAAAGTGGCACTGAGAGTGACATTGGTGCACATAATGACAGGGGACCTGGTTGCTTTCTGGGATGTTCCACTCAGCGATGGAGTTCATCGCATAGAATTTGAACATGGAACCACATCAGGGAAGAGAATAGTCAGGGTGGATGGCAAGGTAGTTCATTTCAAATTTTGATCAGATATGAAGTTCTGAACCACATATTATGCCAGTGCTTAGCACCAACTTTGGGTCTTCAGGGGGGGGCCTTATTCATATCTTAGTTCTGGGGACTTGTGTTAACTGCAGGATTTTGTGGATATCTTTGGTTCCTCTGTGCAGATTCCATTATGTTAACCATAAAGCAGGCCATACCAACTATATCCAATGTTGTTCCTGAAGAATCATTGTAATCATTATCATGCAGTTACTGTATGCTAGCAATTTGTATAGTATTATGAAACAAACAAAATAATATATCGTAGGCTTACATAATTCTTATTTCACAAAATCCCATAAGAAGAAGTGAAAGTTGTGACCTCGGTGGCTGCTTGCTTCCCCTGGCCTGTTGCACTCTCCCTGGGTGCACAGTACTTTAAAGCTGAGAATATAATTTATGACTTAGTGTCCCATACTTTTTAATGAATTTGCTGAGTGACACTGATATCAACTGCTCTTGTTATGGAATATTACATGCAATATGTCTGTGGTGAATTAGGTCTTTGGCAGTTGCCTATTGTATTGCATTCATTTAGACAGATAGGAATATGATACTGTCAGTAAGAATTTGCAGTTCCAGCCCAGAATTAAATTAGATATATTACAAAGGCGAATTTTGTGTGCTAGCACTCATTTTCTTAGTCTCAAACAGTGTGAAGTGCTGGATACATCTTATTACCTTTGCCATTAACTATCATTTCAACTGGCTTAGTACCCATAATGTCCCCTGTTAATAAATTCAGAGCTGTAACTCAGCACTGTTTGTTTCATAGGAAGTTTTGCATCGTGACTGGATGTTCAGATTGGTTGGAGATGAGCTGTTTAATGTGGGCAATGCTCGCTGTCTTATCAAGGTTGAACCGGTTGGAGGTTTCTCATACTCTTACTCCCTTGAGGTGAATGGAAAGAGTTATCAGCGATTCTCTGAGATACAGAGTAAGGTGATAAAGACGTGGATTGTTCATGTCAGAAATGAGACCTTCCGTGTTGTTTTGGGTAAGCAGTGCTGCATGCTCTATTGTCACTTTAACTATTTTATAGCCACCAATATATCCATTAAAATTATTTACATGTTATCATAACATGAAGAATATTGTGTGCACACACTGTACACATATGTGCATCCAAATATCTAATTAAAATTCCTCATTCATATCTAATAATATATTAGAAAAAGGTGTTTAATTAACAACCACTGCATTCCAAAGAAGTATTTACACAATTTTGGTACTCTGATTGAGACACTATTGATGCTGCTGGCTACAGACACAGTAAGATCAGTTAAGTCTGGTTCATTGATATATAGTAGGTATAATAATGGACCCAGGATAGATCCCTGAGGTACTCCATGTTTGACTAAACCCCATTTTGATTCATTATTAACAGGGGATCTATCTTTAATTCTCACCATCTGATAATGATTTTGGAGATATGATTTAAGTAGTGTATAGATTATCGGTTATTCTACAAAATTCGAGTTTTGTTAGAAGTATTTCATGATTTATGCAATTGAAGGCTTTCTCTAAGCCAGAAAAAAATATATAAATCCAACTTTACTTTTATTGTTCAAGGCTGCTAAAATTTCATTTACTAAGTTATAGGAAGCAGTTTCTGTTGAGAGTTTAGTAAGAAACTCAAATTGTTCATTGGCTAGTATACCATTAGTATTTATATGGTCATTTATCTCCTGTATAGTATTTTTTCAAATACTTTGGAAAATGACGTCAAAAGTGAGGATCACCTTATTAAATATGTAGCATAAGGGTGAAGAAATATAGGGAGTGCTTATTTTTAACATCTTCATCAATATCTCATCATAGCCATATGAATTTTTTGGATGTAAAGAAGAAATTACTTTTTAATTTTTTATAGTTGTTATGTTATTGAACCTTACTTTGGGACAGGGACTTTTATGCGTTAAATCCCGATAATATTCATAGTTTCTATTATTATAAGTAGTTTGTGCAGGAGTATTATGAGTAGTATTTTCTGCAGTGGTTAGAAAACAGTTATTGAAGGTATGATGATTAATCTGTCTGGGTTTAATATTGTCTTCATTCTTTCCTTGTTTGCTTGTCTCCATTCTAATGATGTTCCAAGTTGTTTTAACTTTAGTGTGTGATTTAGTGAGTTTATCATTATAGCTAAGACTTTTTGTCTCATTGAGCACCTCATTTAGGATCTTACAATATAATTTTGGATCTGATTTTGATACTGCAAGCAGTGGGAATTAAATTCAAGCTTCTTATTGACTGTCTGTCATTCATATGATATGGTATGAGCATACTGTAGGTCCTGATTACACAGAAGGCCATCTTGGTCTCAAGACCAACCAAGTTCAGTGCATATTTTTCTCTTATGTCACCTATGTTGAAGGTAACATTGAGATTCTCACTGTGGTTTAAAGGTCGTGTTAAGACCTTCTTTGGTGCTTATGTTTTTTTTCAAATACTCTACATTGTATAACATAAATCCATTTTCTGTAAATATTATTAGTAGACATTCAGTTACATAAATTTGAAAATGCTAACATATTTACACAATGAGATCTCTTTGGATCACAAAGGTCCAGACAGATGTTTGTGTACATATTCCATACAGAATATAAATAGCTATGAACCTGTACCTGGAATGGCTGTCACATAGTTTGAATATCACAGCACTGTAGTTTTATGCTTATCAATTTTATGTGTTTTAGAATTTCAATAATTCAGCCATTCCCATGAGGGTTATGTATACCTAGATTAGTGTGTTGGGCTTGTATTCCTTTGATCTGAAACATTCCCTGAGAATGGCACCCTGGTGTTGAAATGTATAGGAGATTAATACTTGTCATAAGTTATATTGTACTAAGTATTTGTTGGTTAATGTAGTAATTATAAGAACATGCACAGTATGAATAACGTAAAATTGACTCAAGACTTTCAAATCTGGCTGCATTTCACACAGCGTCCTTTTTAAGAAGCTAATAGTCGCTTATTTTGCCAAGAAATTCCCCACCTTTCATGGAAATTTAATTTTCACTACCATGTTTAAAACTGCCTACCACTGGGCCCTATCCTGAACCATCTGATCACACCTGTTTTTAATGCATATTTTAATAATATTTCTCATGTGTGATTTAATTTAATCATCTGATTAATATCTGGCATTGGGTATAAATTATGAGTATAATTGTTATGAAATTGTCTTAATTATTTTGTTACATTCTTTCTGTGATGTTCAAGTCCTTTTCAGCACTATGCCCATTTTTCTTCTCTTTGTGTGACAGACAGAGTTTAACATCCAGAAAAATAGGCAAAATTGGAGTCTTCATATATTTACAAAGTGTTGGTGTGTTAAAAGATTCTGGATGGAGTGGTTGGAAGCATTCCACAGATGAAATCTGATTTTGTCTTTTGATGAGTTCTGCTTGTTTTTTTGTTTTCAGAGAAAGATACATTGGATGTGTGGGCCAATGGGAAGAAGCTTGAAGTGATGGTAAGTGTACAAGTCAGACAATGTCAGAATTAAATTTAGTGATTATCATTTGGTATCCTAGGAGATAATCATTCTGATCAAACAGTTAAGTTCATGCATATGTTTTACAGCATATTATTTTACACTGCTTTGTATGTACTTTGCAACACAATAAGAGCATTGTAGGCAAATGTTATCCTCTTCCCATTGGAATGCCTTCTTCTTCTTTTCTTATTTTAAATTTGTTGTGTTTGCAGGGGGAATTTGTGGAGGATGGCACTGAGACACACTTCACACTGGGAGAAATGCCTGCATACATCAAGGCAGTGACAAGTGGAAAGCGTCGCGAGGGTATCATTCATAGTCTCATAGTGAATAACACTGTGATTCCTGAGGCAAATGAGCGATAAAGCACTCATTTTGAGTGTGAGCTTTTCTTGCATGGCCTGATTTTGAATCAGTTTTCTTCACTCCACCTACCATCCTCCAAGTACTTGTTATTAAAACTGTCATATTCTCTGACATATCTTAAAGTTTGATGTTACAGTTTTTTAACTTTCTTCTTTTGGTGTAACATTACACTTCCTCTAGGTTGCATTATTCTGTTTTTATGTTATAAATAGCCTCAACCTCCTCACACCACACTTTACATGTAATTTAAGAGATGTTTGTTTTCATTCACTAACTTCTTATTGTATCACACTGTACTTACCACACTCTGTTCCAGCCATTTGATTAACGTTTTATTCACTTTGTATTTCTAGTCCTACATTTCCCTTTTTCTATAATTTTAAAATCATATTCCTCAACTATGTAAGACAAGTCCTTAAGTTTTCTCCTACATGGTGTAAAGTGTCAAAGGAAGGCATGTAATTTCTGTTAACCTCCTCATATCCTTTTAATCACATCTTGTGTCTTATATTTAGACACAAGATTTATGCCTTTATAAGATAATTTGTGACTGTTCTGACCCCTGCATTTCCTAAAGGGAGCTGTAATATTCAGAATAACTTACATCAGATTTTATAATACAGGAGCATGCTTTTTACACAATCTCATATTCATGTTTAAGAACTCTTAGACTCTTAGTAACTGTCTGGTATGTGTACAACCTACTTTAATGCAGTGCCCCAGTAGTGCTGCAGTTTGTAAATTCTCCAGGAGTATCCAGTTTGTGTGGGCCATTCAAGTTTCAACAGTCCTTATGTTTCTGTAAACTAAGTTATTATCCCAGTTAGACTTCTGGTAAGAGTAGTGGATTAAGAAGTCAAATTCTTACCTCAGCCATCACTCTTAACTGGAGTAATCTGTATCAGACACAAGTTCTGCCACAAAGAACCATTATCCTTTTCTGACCATAGTGTTTAAAATAGTATTTGCAATACAGATTTCTTTTTCTTGTCCAAGTAATTTCTGCCAGCTGAAAATAAAGCACATGGCATTTCGAGCATGAATAAAGTTTAGGACCACTAAGTGTCATATGTATGTTCTTATTAACCTTTAGACGCCTAACATCAACTATAGTTGACGTACCGCACCGCTAGCCTCCAAAGTTGCATTTTATATATTTCTTCAACAAATATAGGTACTGAATATTTTAAACATGGTATATACTCTCCGTTTTTTTCTTCTTCAAAATGCAGTTTGTTTCATAACTCTAATGTATTTGGTTCCTGTATTATTTACATTTTATATACAGGGTGTGCTAAAATTAAAAAAATAATTCTGGCGCCAAAAGGTTAATGTGCTGAGTTGCATTCATTTGCAGCACTGTTTTAGACATGCTGCTGCTTAAGATGTGTACTTCATAGAAGATGTATTATGACTATTTATGTGTGTTGTCTATGTGTGTATGTTAAAAAATTCTATTGCCATGGTAGTTTTCACATATTTACACAGGTGGTGACAGTGTGCCCAAATGCTAACTAAAGGGTAAAAATGGAAATTAATTAACTATTTTGAAGGGGAAAGGAGGAAGAACTTCACCAGACTTTTCAACTCATAAAAAATATTTGTCACTTATATCCAAGAAAAGTTGATTTGGTGATCATGACAATGAAGAAACAAAAATATTTTTTCCACAAAGAAGTACAACAAACCTTATCATTAGGAATATTAATTTATGCATAATGAATTGTGACTGTACATTTTAAAAGTATGTGTGTGCATATGTGTGTGTGTGTGTGTGTGTGTGTGTGTATTCATGCTACTGAATGCTGCAGATAATAATACTCACAAGGAATCTGGTATTGCTGTTTTATGCAGTAGCTCAAATGTCAATGCACCATCTAGTCAACATGAAAAGTAGGTTTCAGTTTATTTAACATTAAATATGTTGCAAACAATGCAAGTGTTTAGGTATGGAATATTCTAATAACACTGAAGTGTTGTTACTTTTAAAAATGTATTACCAGCAGTGCTTTCTTTAGTTTGGTTTGTTTACTGGCAAACTTGTCAAAAGTTGTGGAGTTAAATCTTCTTGGATGTTTTCATTTAATTATTTACAACTGTTTTGTCACATATAGTAGAACACTGTACTTGTCCAAATGTATACAAGTAAAATAAAATCAAACTATAATTAGTGATTAGTTGGCAGTACACATAATGCAAAGTATAAATATTAATACACTGATCTGTTTCAGCAGAAAGAAGGTGAAATAGGTGCATAAGTGTAATTTGTTATTATACTGAGACACCTAGTGTGAAATAACTATATTCCCTCAAAGTTAAAAAAAAATTCTTCGATCATATAAAATGAATTGTTGAACCCTTACCCTGGTAATGTGGAAAATATGGTGAGCTCTTGATAATGCCAGAAAATGGCACATGGGATTTACCTTGGCGTTTAAACTTGTTAAAGAAAAGTTTTCATTTCTGTCTTAAAACCTGCATAATCCCCCAGTTGTTTGATTTGTTGTGGTAATGTATTAAATAATTTAATGCCCATTTTTGTCGCACTTCTCTGATACAACACGGTACTACATTAGTGTGTGTGTGTAAATCAAATTTATTTCTCATATTATGACCCTGCATTCCAAAGTTCTGTTTTAGATTCACTTGATACTTTTTACAAAGCAGAACAACTCTAAAATATACAGTGAGGTCAGTTTTGGGATTCTAAGATTCTTAGCAATATGCCTACAAGATTCATGTTTATGTACACCCGTAATGAATGAAATCACCTTTTTCTGTAGTTGATATGCTTTTATATTTTCACCACTCTACTCAAAAACATAATACCATATTTTAATTTTGAATGAATATATGCAAAATAAATACTCCATAACATATGGTATTCATGACGTCCCTTCAAGATTTATTCATATTATAGGCTTTACGCAAACTTGAATGTAAGGAATGGATTTGAAAATTTCAAGCTAAATTATCTGTAATAAATGCCACTAAAATTTTTAATTCTGAACTGTATGCAATGTCATTTCTATTAAATATGATGTGGGGTCTAAAAGGATGTGTGTTTTGGTGGGAATTAAGTGAAATTGCACATGTTTTTCAGTATTTACAATAAGATAATCCTTGTGGTAACTTATTTCTAAATGCTGCAAAACAAATGCCTCCTCCTCTTTATCAACAAAAAGTAAATTGTTTCATCTGCATAAAAGACAAAATTTACTATCTGAAAAATCAGAAGCAATTAATTAATATATATAAGGAATAGAAGGGGCAAAAAATTGAGCCCTGAGGCACACTGTGTAAAATTAATCTGGATGAGGATGAACATCTATTCAAGGTGACTAGTAGAGTCAGTTTGTGTTAATGAGACAAAATATTTACCCTGCGACAAATAGGATTTAAACCAAAAATTCAAAATGTGATGCCATGTTTATTGGTAAATAGACACCAACATTCTGGAAGATCATACTACCTCCATATTCAGTGTCAGGTAAGCCAGGAAGAGAAGTCGGTAACGGTTTACCAAACAAACTCTTGGTGGAAAACACTGAACCAGCTGGCACAGGGTGTTCCAAATCAACACATGCTGTATATGCACGTCCAACAAAACTCTGTGTGTGGAAATTTGTGACATACTTCATAAAACAACACTCAGTGTATGAATAAGCAAGATTGTGACCAACATTATCAATT
>Ga0123354_10005992_pt1 | contig 17911 bp, 13 predicted proteins | sample TergutLab28metaG_2_FD_97872 | JGI IMG/M metagenome (GOLD analysis project Ga0123354, IMG submission 97872) | Labiotermes labralis P4 segment gut microbial communities from Petit-Saut dam, French Guiana - Lab288 P4 | ecosystem: Host-associated > Arthropoda: Insects > Digestive system > Gut ...
CCTTTCAGATATTTGTAGGAGCCTCACCTTATGCCACATTATTTGAAGGTCTTCCTTTAGTTTATTCTTAACTGTGTGCTGCTCTCCTTCGGCGCTTGGGTGTTTATTAATCTGTGCTTTACCACAGTCAGTGTTTTCATTTTCTTTGTCTCTCTTCTGGTATTCTACACCATTTGCATCCGTTCTGTCGCCATTCACCTCGTTTGTGTAATCTTCTGTGGCTTCTCCTATTTCAAGTCTAATATTTTCTCTTATCTCGTCTATTGTTATTGTTGTTGTTGTTGTTGTTGTTATTATTATTATTATTATTATTATTATTATTATTAATGTTGTTGTTGTTGTTGTTGTTGTTGTTGTTTCACAATTTTAGACTCCTACAGATTTATATTCTCACGGTAATTTAAGTTCTGACCTATTTACCATATTAGTGATATCTGTACAAAGATACATCACACTATGAGTTTAACAATAAATATCAATATAGCATATCACAGTGCCAAAGTATGCATTGAAATTTACTGTAAAGTGATTACTGAAGAATTCAATGACAGTGTTATGTAAAAGATGAAACTGCTTGTCAAAGGAGGGACCACATACAGAACAGAGACACCACTACTGGCTGAAATCCGTCAAAACATTTCTCTTCTATATGACCATTATATTATAATTATATTTAAACATTTGACACCTGTATTTTTAACAGATATTTATACAACTACTTTGACAATTTCCACATCCTTGGAACTTTACCTGTATATGGATATATGGAAAATAAAGTGAATGAATGAATGAATGTAATTTCAGTGCAAACATCCTCTTAAACGAGTTCCTGATAAGAGACCCTATGCTACAACTCACTGGCATTCCCGGGGGGCCTTGGGGACCTCCTTCTCCATTTTGACCATCTTCTCCAGGTGGCCCTCTTGGTCCAGGATCACCCTTTGCTCCTACAAATATAAAATTGGTGACCTTATCCCTGATGCCATTGAATTAAATATCACAGCTTACACAAATATTCAGCTATAAAATACAAGCACATGTTTAGTGAATATTTAAATTCCATGTATCTTCTGCTCTGAAATTACTCACATTTTATTTTGGCAAATACAAGAACATGCATTTATTTTATGTTTTTATGATTAACTTTGTTTTAAAAGAGTTAGGAACTATGGAAGTGAATTACCATTGTCTTCATGTTTAAACTTTATGTTAAATTTTGGTGGTATTATTATAAGGGTTAATAAGAGGAAATATTTTGAAAATCGTACCTGCAACTCCCAATTCACCCTTCTCTCCCTTTTCACCCTTGGGCCCCGGGTCCCCCATCTCCCCTTTGGGGCCCGGAAGCCCTGGCAAACCTCGCTCTACTGCTTCACCAGACAGACCTTTTCGACCCTAAGATTTAGATAAAAAAAAAAAAACATTTATATTCATTTAATCCTACTTTCAAAGCTGTAAGTATATAAGAATAGTGTTTTTCTGTATTCAGTCTCCCTCTGTTTTAATTGCTTACTGTACAAGTGTTAATTACACAATATTATGTTCACAGAAAGTAATTTGTCAACTGAATGAAGAGGTCAGAACACTGACGTTGTATTAGCCATTACTCTAAATATCAGTGAACAGAAATTAAGTTGCCTGTAATACAGTACAAAGGGTTTAGAAATAAAAAGTTCAGGGCAACAGGCAATAGGTATGGAAGAACAATAAATAAGGAAGCATCAAAAATAAAAAAAAACCAATGAAATCAGAATAAGGCATTTGCACATACTTACATATGTTTCAGCCAGTGGTCAGATGTTGGGGTCACATGACACAAATCACAGATGCACATCACATTTAAAGGATGGTTTGCATTGTGTAGGCCTGGTTAATAAACTAAAACTAGTAACTAAGTGGTTAGTGTGGAAATGAGAAATAAACAAATTAAAATTAGTGAAAGCACTTTTGCAGCATTAAGAAATAATAAAAGCATAATTATTTACTTGATACAATTACTAAAATCACAGCACTTTACTGCACTAAAGCTAGAACTGCCCACTGAAGGCTACAGAATATTAGTCTAAGATATCAGTACTACCAATCACACAATTTCACTACCACAATCATAACATGTATCTACAAAATGCATACACTGAATACTATTAAACAAAATAAAAAAAGCCAAAGCAAAATAAGTTATTATTTTCTGCCACCACCATTGTTTGCATTCATGGGAAATATGAAAAATTAGAACAATTACATTATTTATTATTCCATCTAAAGTGTCTGGTAATACAGTGTGCGCCAGCCATACTCGGAAAAGACGCCTCATATTTCATTATATGTTGTTCCAAGAAAGATATGTCATTACTGTATGCCTCTTACATTCATGTAAAACTGTCCACTTGGTTATGTCCCCTTTTGGGTGGCAAGCAACAGTATGAAACCGTTGCGGTAATTTTTGCACTGCGAAACTGTGCAAAACACAAACAGCTGCAATAGTCATTTAAAACAGTCTTGATCCATTTACTTCAGAAGTATACTGGAAGAACTGCTAACAGTAATCAAGAAAATATTACAGAAATTATGTCTAACCAGAAACTTGCCTTCATTTCATGTCTTTTTAACCAGTGAACAAACTACATATCACACACACCTGTACAAAATTCAATATCAATTGCAACTGATAATTACAAATTCCAGTACACTTTTGTCTGATATAAAATTGTTCTACCTGTACAACAACACTTTATTCAGTACAGGGGGACTTTGCATTACCAGATGTGTATACAATTTTTTTTTTGTATAGTAACTGCAGCCACTTTCAACAAGAAACACATTTATGTGGTAAAGCTACATTTAGTTCTACATTTAAGTAGTAAATCAAGGTCCAGTGGTACCCCAAGAAAATTAAAGTGATTCACTGCAGAAATAGAAGTGCACATGCTGCCCCATGCTACATATAAAGACAGAGAAACACAGAAGATGTTTGATTTATGTTTATCTAGTCGCTTCCACAATTATCAACAAATCAATAAACCTATACTTTTTCTCTATTACAGTGGTTTAGTTGGAGTAACAACAAATTATTATTATTATTATTATTATTATTATTATTATTATTATTTGATGTGTATTGGACCATGCATCATCTTGATAACTGAAGAATAAAATCCAAATAGATGCCACTTAGTACTTTATTATGCTTATGTTATGCTCAACATATTTCGGGCACCATTATGTCCATCATCAGGAGCTCACTACGATAGCGTTGGTTACCGCATGGGCCGTCTGGTTCTCAAGTTGCTGCTGGTTAGGAGTTAAGTGCAGGCAGGATGGATAAGTGTCCAGAAGTAACAGCCTTCGGTCTGGACACTCATCCATCCTGCCTGCACTTAACTTCTAACCAGCAGCAACTCGAGAACCAGACGGCCCATGCAGTAACCAACGCTATCGTCGTGAGCTCCTGATGATGGGCATAATGGTGCTCAAAACATATTGAGCATAACATAAGCATAATAAAGTAACAAGTGGCATCTAGTTGGATTTTATTCTTCAATTATTATTATTATAATATCACTTACTCTTTGCAGGGTATTTACACATATGTACCTGAAACAAACCATGTCTCAAGGGTATGTAGTGTTGCAACTAATTATAGTTACAGTTCATGGTACATGTAATGTTACATCACGTATTGTTGTGGACTGCCACCTTAGTACTTTCTGAAGTATGTGTGCAGTGGCTGCTTTCTGTACTTCCTTGATGTCATGATTTCCCTGTATGTTGCTCAGGTATTTAGTGAATGATTTTTAGATTGTTCCAGTTGGTGTTTTATTCCTGGCATCACGTTTGTTTTTACATTCCATTTATTATTATTATTATTATTTATGTTACTTTGCCATTCATTCCATAAGGTGTCTTAATGAATTATTTAAGTATTACTTTGTTTTATTTGTGTTTCTTTCATATGCATCCTGTTTATTGTTCTGTGTTCTTTGTGTCAATATGCTGTGCTGTTTCTGTTACTGGCCATTTGGCTCTTGATTTAGTACATTAATAAACAAGAACTGAAATAAACTAATTTACTGTTGTTGTTGTTGTTGTTGTTGTTGTTGTTGTTGTTGTTGTCGTTGTTGCTGTTGTTTTTTGTTTTCCACGTAACATTTCGAAACAATTCTTGAATTATTTAACTCGCCTCAATTTTGAAATCTTAGTAAAAACTGTCAGGATATTTTAATATCTGTTCAAGGTGAAATTAATAATTAATTAATAATTTCAACATACAAAACGGTTAATTACTTCTAATTTACAGGGCGTTCTGAAACTTTTCTGTGGTACAAAATATCAGATATGATACCAGATTTATACAAGTGATTTATGCCCTTATCTTCTGCGCTGTTATTGATAGTTTCACTTTAGAGTTTTATATTACAACACTTCCCAACTTCTAAAGAAAACATTAATACAAGTATTTTACAATTTAGGAAATTCTGAAGCATCTTGCATGCACATTTGAAAAGAGGTGATGGACACAGTTCACAAACTGTGGAAAGTAAACAAGAGAGGTAGTTTGTAAAGGTATTAAGGAATATATCACAACAAAACATTTGGACATGACATGCATACATTGAACACACTTCACTCACCCAAACTCTGAAGAAAGCTATCTGAAATAATTGCCACAAGATGGCTCGCACTTGCAGTCAAGTTGCAGTAATAGTAGTAACAGTGGTAGTAGTAATGATAATAAGAATAATAAAGCAATGGTAATGGTAGTGGTAGTGTCGGAAAATAATGGTCTGATGGAAGACACGTATGAATCCAAATTACAAATTCTAGGTTCAAATACAACTGAAGACCTTGTTGCAAATAAATTAACAAAAGGGGCCAAAGGAACACAAACTTCACTCTTTGCAGTCCAGAGGTTATGACGCATATGCGTTATCAAGCGAGGTAACATCTGAAAGTGACTACAAAGAGCCATACATTTAATAATGTCCAGCTACGATTCAGACTATCAGAGATGACTGAATGTTGAACTGTAAAATTTCTTACACATTAATGCTCTACTTCTCCTTTCTTGCAGCATCTCATTGTCTGCTGCACACCAACTATAGTTTTGTGCAGGCGTTCCTTTGGAACCTTAACAATGCAAGTACTCCGGTTTTTCCTACTTTAGCATGACAGTTGTTCTTGTTGTTCAAGATCGATTTCTTACTTCTAATCGTACAATATGCTAAATTTACTTAATGTATTTGAAGAAGTATTTTATAAAGATAAACCAGAGTACAAAGAAATGGCCTTTCACTTTGATTCAATGCTATTTAACATGGACAAAATAAATCATTGTGGAATGATCTCTACACTTTGCCAGGTTGTCAGGACATTCAACTAATAAAGTATCAATTACCTGACACTCTAAGGTGGCTGTGCCTCCCCTCCAGAATAAGTAACATGATGCAAGGCAGTACTGACTTTTTAACATAGCTAGAATTTTTCTAATCTGACAGTATTTCAAATCACTAGAATCAATTAGGTTATAATATTAAGGTGATTCCTCCCTGTTGTGTTCACAGAATCATAAGAGATGCATATGTATACTCAGTCTAAACACAACTGCATTTTACAGATGAAACCAGCTACATGTTTTGGCTAATGACCGTAGACATCATCAGTGATCAGAAAAATAAAAGAAGAAAATGTTTACAGCTGCATTGATGGTTAGAAAATTTCTGAAAATGTGTTACTGTCTACTAGAAGGCCATATGGAAGAAGAATTATGAACCTGTTTCAAAAGCTAAAATCGTGCTGCACCTGTCACAACAGTACTTCACTCCCCACACCCCACCCCTGAAACATGGCAGGAGTGAAACCTCCCTCAGTCCAGACCTCCCCAGCACACGCATCATACGCTGAACAATTCCTTGCTGTAAATATTTCAAATTGTGGAGCCCAATGTCAGATCTCTTGACCCGCTACAGTCTGCAAGCAACAACGAGATTCGCATGCCTAGTTTTAGTCCCATTCAAACACGAACCCTTTAAATCAGAATGTCGGTAAACACAGAAAAAAGAATTACAGAAAAATAACAGAAATATCTGTGTCAGTCGCATTTATAACCCTGCCAATGGAGGAAAGATAACTTTTGAAACATATAATTAAATAATGGATGTGTTACTGTATAATTCAATTGAGTGTTTGTGAGTATAAAACATATTCAAAAAGAAAAAAATTTATGCTGACACTGAGAATCGAACCGAGGTAGTTTGTTTCCATGTTAACACGCTCGGCTACCTCCGGGTGCAACAAACAATCACCCTTTCGCAACATCCATCTGTGGAAGCAGAGCTAGCAAGCCACACGTCTCGGAAAATTAATGACATTTAATTCATGTTTTAACTTCAAATTAAGCAAATGTGTTAGTGTCTTTCGCTAATATATATGCGGCATGATTGATTATAATGAATGTAAGACAGAGAAACGCCACGAATGCACAAATATGGGGAAAGTAAAACGACTCGATTTATGATGGCAACTGTACATCATGTCACTGCCTGAGTGGGACGTACGAAATATCAGGTTGCTTGGTTTTTGTTGAACAGAGTGTGCAAGAGAAAAATTTCCTGCTTCTGCCTAGAACTGAACTCTGATTTCACAGCTGTCCAGCCCATTCTCTTACACTATACAGAGTATGACAAAAGAAGGTGGCATCACATCACAAACTGAACATGAATCACACAGATCTCTGTCTGAAATAACAGCTTAAGATTAGAATGCCTGCTTTTGGCTTAAAAACACAAAGATTACAATACAGCATATATTATTTAGTTACAGATAAATTAATTTAATTTACAACATACTGTAATTAAAATTTGGGCTTGTAATAATGAGCTATCTAGGACAATGAATTGGCTCTTAGAATGTTGAGCTTTCTAAAGGCCAACCAACCATTTTCCTACTTCGCTTTTCTGTAGTGGGCACGCTTGGTATGACATCGCTGGGAACAAGAGAAATGACAGAGTGTTGACTGGTTCCTGGTGACTGGGTTCATTTTTATGGAATCAATCTTCTACATACTACCTGAGGTCCAGACCATATGTTCTATTCCATCTTTTGGTAATATCTCTCTGGGAGAATGGAACGTGGTAGCAGGTAATGTTTGACATGTAGGGGGAGGCAGGGGGCTTTTTTATCTGGAAGAGTATGGAGTTGGTTATTGGCAATTTTTATTTTGATCTGTACTGGTTTGTTTCCATTGTCTTATAAAACTTCAGGGCCAAAATGGTGAGCTCCTGACACTGAAGTGAGTTTGCTAAACTTTATATTCTGGTAAGCATGCATCTCTATATAATCTTCTAAATGAAACCAACTTGATGCACAATATTCTCAGTATATTTCATCAATTTTATTTATGACCTCTACATGTTTCAGACCTCTCCAGGTCTGTCATCGGGAGGAATAATTGTATTTATATGACACTTGGCATTTTGTTATTCTGTATAGCTAGTTGTCTGGTGTGCAGGATGGAATGAAACTTCATTCAATCCTGCACACCAGACAGCTAGCTATACAGAATAACAAAATGCCAAGTGTCAAATAAATAGAGTCATTCCTCCTGACAATGGACCTGGTGAGGTCTGAAACATGTAGAGGTTATAAATAAAATTGACAAAATATACTGAGAATATTGTGCACCAAGTTTGTTTCACTTACACGGCGAATTTGTCACTCTACCAGCCTAATAGGACCAGCTGAAGAACTGTATTTTTAATGCTCTGACATCACATTACACTATTTGATTGTACTGTGCGCTGGAACACCATACGCATCAGTTTAAATCTGTTTACATATATTTATCCAAACAACTTTGGTTTTAAACTGTTACTTGTTTCCATGGGTCAGCATGTAGTTACCCAATAACTGTCAGTGAAAAGCTTCTCTTTTGTACAAGTGATGAAACTATAACTGCATATAGCAACTATCTCATATGCATCTGTTAATCAAGGTAATCTATCTATGTTTGAAATTGGAAAGTGTAAATGGAATGTATCTAAAACAGATGCTACAAATTAGCTTTTCATTCTGTTAGTGAAATAGCTTTTTAATGAAGAAGAACCGATGTGTTACTGTTGTTGATAAGCTTCTGTATCAAAGCAGTTCAGGAAATGGGAGAGTTTATACACTCCTTAGAATTCAGGATAAATCTGTAAGTTTGGTGAACACCTATGCAGCATTATTAAATAAACACAAAAAGAATCATGTCTTTTACTTTTGAGAGTTTTAGCATAAAGTATCTACATGAACAGTACAGAAGGCATTCCATGAGTAAAAAATGTGATTACAAACACATTTCTTACTGTAGTCGATCATTTTAGTATAGCTATTTATTAGGTTTTTCTGTCAACGTATGTTCAGGACCATTGGTGATAGGTAGGAGGGGTTGTACGGGGAGAGATTTAAATGGCGAAACGGTTAGCAGTGGACAATGGATGTTAGAAGTCCAGTAAGGAAGTGAGTTACATACGAGAGTGGTGTGAGGGAGTATAGAGAAGTGACTGTGTCATTTTCCTAGAAAAGGATCTAGTTGTTTAACTGGATATAGCACTCCATTATTTTATATCAAGAATAAAACGAATAAATAAAACACGGGTACAAAAGAAATAACTAAAATTATATTTGATTCGGTGAACCACACCTGTTTCATGAAAGAGGATCACCTACCCCATTGTTTCTCAATCTTTGTGAGACTGCAGCCCAGTAAATTCTTTTCTCATAGGACGAGGGCCCGGTCCCAACAGATTTTTTCGTCAGTACCTTTCCAATTTTTTTTTTTAAGTTCATACATTAAACTAGCATAAGTATTAATAATTAATTATGGCATAATCAAAAAGAGTATTAGTACACTTAAGTGTATGGTGTGGCATGTTAACAAATACAAAATTACATTTAAATTAGTTATCAATTTGAGAAGAATCTCTCATGACCCAGTATATCTGATGCCAGGGCCCAGTACCAGGCCGCGGCCCAGTGGTTGTGAAATGCTGACCTACCCAACTAAGCACGTGAGGACAACCAAGTTAAAAAGGGTGATCATGTAGATTATCTTAGGTGCTTCACCACCATGTCATTATGATGACCATGATGAGGTACACCAAGTGCCTGAACAGAGGAGGCCAGAACCACAAGTGCCCGGTACGAAATGTTTAACATTCACCTTCTACTCTCATTTGTTTTTAAGGCCAGTTTGTATGTTGTATATAAAAAAAGTAATTCAACCTAAATATTTGTCCATGTCACTACTTTTATCTTCTGTTTCTAATTCCATGCTGGAGGCCATATGAATGACACCTGACGGCCATAGCAAACTGATCCCCTACCCTCACATATATGCTTACCCTCTTGCCCCGTTTGCCTCTTGCCCCCTTCTCTCCAGGCATTCCTGGTGGTCCAGTGGGACCCATCTCTCCCTTCTCACCTCTCAGGCCTTCTGGTCCTTGTGAAACATCACACAACGTTTTGTCAGTGGAACCCACCTTTCCTAATGGTGTGCTTCTGATATGTGCTCTTGTTCCCTATACATACTACAACAACTGCAGAAGGTGCACACTGTGTCATACACTGTGTGCATATTTACATTTGTAAGAAGTATTTAAATTCAAGGGTGTCACTGCTATTTTAAAGAGAATAGTGTACTGACCACAGACTGAGGTTTTGATTCCCTTGTTTAGATTTGTTATACAGACATACTGTTAAAAATCAATGAAATTTAAATTATACTGGGATTCACTTCCATAGTTGCACAACCCCAAAGTTTATTTACATTGAGATCAAGTCACTATTTCTTCTTGCTCTATAAACAGTGCTTCTTGCTCTATAAACAGTGCTTCTTGCTCTATAAACAGTGCTTCTCAAAGTTTTGGTAAATGTAGCCATCTCAGAATGATACAAAATTATTTAAATTCCTATAAAGAAACTTTTAAACAGTTTGATGGTAGTTTCAACTAACAACACGTATTTTATTTGAGATGGCTTGATCACATCTTTAAACAACAAACTATCCATGAATTGATAAAAAAAAATATGAGCAGTATGAATAATTGATTGATTTAAGATGTTACAAATGACAGTAAAATTCCTTCCATCTTTGCCAAGAGTAACAGCTATTGAGAAACCTTAATCCTCATTCCCTCAAAGGCTGATAGCAAATAATGTCATTATTTAGTTGCTGTTTCACATGAAGAAGCTATCACACCTTCAAGGAATAAAGCAATAATGTGAGAAGTTAAGACATTCTCAGTTACAGTCTATCATTATACATGGGGCAGCCAGGAAATAAAGTCTCCTATTTGTTACTTCATGCTGTTTACAAGTTGGACTAGTGAAAATTTCAAAGAACTTCACTACAACATTGCTGAAGGCACTGTTAGTTTTCAAGGTAGTCACCATCTTTGTCTACATTCTCTTTTCCCCCTTTGAACGAAAGCATGTGTTCCCACCCAAAAAAGGTTGTGCTCCCTCTTCTGTAGCCACTGGTGCACAACATTCTGCACTGCCCCATCACTGGGGTCATGATGTCCTCACTGGCATTATTCAACGGACCAAGCAGGTGATAATCTGATGGTAAATGATCAGGACTTCAGGCTGGATATGACAACATTAGCCATCCAACATTCATGATGGCATTATATCTCTTTTTGGGATGATAATGGCATTATTCTTGGAGAAGTCAGACAAATCAAGAACTGGTAGAGATGAGCAAAGGAGAAAATATAGTAAAATGGATAAAAGGGCAAAGGATAAGCTGATTAGGTCACCTAGAGAGAACGGAGGAGGACAGGATGCCCAAAAAGATCTTCATTCATGAACTGGAAGGGACAAGAAGAAGGGGAAGACCCAGGAAAAGATGGAAAGAGGAAGTAGAAAGAGATCTTCAAGTGCTGGGAGTGAGAGGATGGAGAGAGTTGGTGGCAGATAGGAAAAAATGGAAGGTCATTGTTCGACAGGCCAAAGCCCACAGTGGGCTGTAGTGCCAATGGAGGAGGAGGAGGAGGAGGAGGAGGAGGAAGAAGAAGAAGAAGGAGGAGAAGAAGAAAAGAAGAATGGCATTATTCTTGCACACATCTTACCAATGGGGACAAAACTGAACTCTGGCTTCCATATTCAAGCACCTCACCTTCTTCAGAGGTCATCCCACAACAAAAAAGTCTGGAGTGTTGCTGCTCCACTGCACACAACTGTGTGCACCAGAGAGACCATCACACATTTTGGATGGACAATGTTTTTGCAACCACCTCCAGTATTCTTCAACTTTGAAGAAGAGCATGTATTCCTGCCTGGTAAAAGTCGCTCTCCCTACTCTGTAGTCACTGGAACATTGCATTCTGCAGTGTCTCATCACTGGTATAATGGTGTTCTCACAGCCCTTTTTTCAAAGGTCTGCGGCCCACCGAGCCTCCTACTCAGTGGGTACCGAGGTCTTTCGTGTGGGTAAAGAGGCCGAGGCATGAGTTAGCCACTTGACTCCATCTCAAGCCGAGGTTTAAGAAAGAGTGGGTCTACACCTCTACTCCTCCCATACACCTTCATGGTGTGGATAGGGAAAACATTTCCTTTATATACCAGGTAAGTGATAATCTAATTGTGACAGGTCAGGCCTGTATGGTGGCAGATACAACTCAGTCCACCCACACTTTGTGATGGCCCCTGCGGTGCACATGCTTATGTGCGGCCTAGTGTTGTCATGGCGAAGCAAAATGTCAGACATCTTTCTTGTGGGATGTACTCAAAGAAGGCAAGCATTCAGACTTCTCAGTGCCTCAACACAGCAGTCAGAATTCAGTGTTTTCCCCATAGGCATCAAGTACACAAAAATATCTTTGTCATTCCCAAACAGGAGGGACCATCATAAATTTTGGATGGGAAGTGGTGTCACATAAACTCTGCATACCTGACCATTTGCCATCAGATTATCAACTTCTTGGTCCTTTGAAAAATTCTGATGAGGATATCATTATGCCAATGAGGGGCACTGTAGCATGCCATCCACCAGTGGCTGCAGACGAAGAAGAGCAAACTATTTCTGGGTATGAATACATGTTCTTGCTCAAAGGTGGAAAACAAATGTCAACAAAGATGGATATTACACTGAGAAATAACCCTGCTCTAAGCAGTGTTGTAGTAAAGTCATGTGAAATATTCAAATGTTCCAACTGTAAATAGCATGAAATAAAAAATAATAGGAATTACTTTCCGACTGCTCCTTATAATTCACACTGGTAACAGCACAAATTCCATTCATCTCTTAATGAAACAGGTATTGTTACCTACCTGGTGGTCCAGGAGGACCTGGTGGCCCTTCAATGATTCCTGTTGGAAACTGATCACCGTTTAGTGTCGTTGTCAGGCCACGTTCTCCCTTATCACCTTTATCACCCTGTAAAGTTACCACATCATACTGAAAAGATGTGCTGCAATTTTTATCTAGGCCTCAACAAAATTAACCCATTTGATCATTACTGTTACCATTTTTTCACCAGATAAAGTACAAACAGGTTAACCTATGTTTATACTAAAAGAAAATTTGATCTGGTTTATTCTCCACAATAAAGCCCAGAATTTCTTAGTGTGAAGCATAACAGTAAATGAAGCATTCAGTGTCTGTGTATGTAAATGGATCAATTTTTTATTGACTAATGTTTTAAATTTCAAGTTAAGCAAGCCAGTTTCTGGTACAAAATGACAAGGCAGTGAGAACCACTAACTAATAACTGAACAAAACTTAGTATATCATGTATATCACATCATATGTGTTAGACAGTTGCTGCTAACTGTATTAAAATACTATGTATACGTTTATATTTATACCTTTATGTGTCAAATTTAATAATTGTCCAACAAGATGCAACTGTATTCAGTTTACTATATTTCTGTAGGCAGCTCTACATGTTTTGGGTGTTGACACCCATCATCAGGAGCTCGTACAACTGTAATTACAGTTGTACGAGCTCCTGATGATGGGTGTCAACACCCAAAACATATAGAGCTGCCTACTGAAGTATAATAAACTGAATACAGTCGCATCTTGTTGGACAGTTATTAAATCTAATTCATGATGCACAGACCCATGAATATAAAATACATTTACGTGTCCTTTGGTCTTCAAGTTGCTAAGGTTCAAAACTGGTACCTTAATTTTTGAGTAATGATACAAGATTTTAAGAATACACAAGTAAACATACAGAAGTAGAATATCTGTTAAGAAGTGTGCAGCAACATTGTGATAATGGGTAGTATCCATTTTCCTCTCCTCTTATTTCATCTGCAGTGGACAGGGATGTTTGTAACTTTCTAATCGTACTCATAATAACATAAACACATTTATACACACTCATACATACATACATACATACATACAATTTTCTCTACAATACCTAGTACAGGCAAATTACAACCACTGAAACTGGGCTACTTGCATCCCACAGCACATATTACAGTATTACAATGAAACTACTTATCTTTGTAGAAACTCAGATGTATGGTAGCATGTGTTTTCATAAACACCTGAAATGAATATTGTTAATATTTCCCTCCTGCCCTGTTTTTGCCATTGTACCACATACTGGCTGCTCGGAGTTAATTTATATGCCATTTGCTTCCAATGTGAATACAAGGCAACAGAAATTCGAACCATTCTCTATCACAGACTTTGCCTAATCAGGGTTTTCAAGTGGCAAATATTAACACCTGTTGACATATGTATAAAATTGTAAGCATACACACTTTAGAAACTAATAATAACCCAATGAAACTAAACCAATCACAATTGTGATTAATTATACATATACGAACAAATGCATCTCTAATATATACATTACAAATTATCTAAAGATGTAAATATGCTCAACAACAGACTTTAGCAAATGTTCACCATTTTCAGGTAGACAATGACATAAAGGGATTTAAAAAAAGCATACTTAAAAATCATAAATTATGTATGATACATACAAAGACAGAAACATCTCGAGACGCAACAGTATAAACATTATGCTGCTCACTTACCCAAGGTTAAAAATTCTTTAATATGCCATTGTTTACAATGTTCATTCTGTTACATCTGTAGCTCCTTTTACATCTTTTTATGTATTGTACATAATTTATGATTGTTTAACTTCAAGTTTGCTTAAATTCCTTTGTGTCATAATCTCCCTGAGGATGACAAACAAAAAAACATGTAGGGAAGGTTACATGTATAGATAATTTGCAATATTTTATGTATTGTATGTACATTTGTCGGTATATATAATCAACCATACACATAATGCATGTATTGAAAAATATTAAACTAATTACAGGTAAACCACAAAGGAAAACAGAATACTTTAACACAGAACATGGAGAAATAAGATAACATTAAGGAGCACCATATCCCTGCATATCCATCAGACCATAGCTTTTAGTTTGGGTAGAGCGAGATGATAAATGAACTGTAAGTGCAGTACTGTACTTGCACGTAGATACAAATGTGTAGTCTCATAACAGAACAAGCATCAGCATTTTAGCCCAGTTAACAGTGTCATCCCAGACGTGTGCCCACACCCAAGTGCTGAAAGGGCCCCTCTCAGGTATTATCATCCCCACCACTTCTCAATGCTCATTTTTAAATCTAAATATAAAGACAGTATTACCAACTGTGTGCTGTCTCATTTGTTCACTTTCATTTATGTTGCTCAGAATGCCTATGGAAGGATTATTTAACATACAATGTGTGTCTTTTGTGGAAAACATTGTGATAATCACTTAAAATGGCATAAATCATAAGGATCTTATCTTAACCCAATGACATTGGGAACCATAATATCCCTATTTATAAAACCAGTTCAGAACTGTAACATTATGTTTCAGGCACTATATGATTTGTCTTTCAGATAATATATAACTAGATGTCAGAGACCCCAAGCTTCATGAGCCAGAGCCCTAAAGTGTTACCAAAGATAAGGATTTAATTGGTAACAGGATGGGATTTCCATTTATCTTATTTAAGTCCCCAGCTAATAACCTAAAATAAATTACACAGAAGTTTAATTTAAACTTATTCCTTGTTCACACAAATTTCCTTCAGATTACTTTTCAAGAAATTAGCATCCATTCATAATTTTTGAGAGAGGCCATCACGTTGTGTATATCAAATTTATGTATTATATTATGTACCGTCAATACACAACATGCTTCAAGACAAGATGCAATAATTACAATTAGGTTATATTTGGCTACATGTTTCAGCCATAACCGGCCATCTTCAGGCCAACTAGGAACAATATTAAGGTACAGTAACAATAGTACACTATTTTTACTGTAAAAATGTTTTGGCTGTAACCGGCCATCTTCAGGCCGAACTAAGAACAATATTAAGGTACATTAAAAATAGTAGACAACTTTTACTGTAAAAATGTTTCGGCCATAACCGGCCACCTTCAGGCCAACTAAGAACAATATTAAGGTACAGTAAAAATGTTTTGGCCATAACCGGCTATCTTCAGGCCAACTAAGAACAATATTAAGGTACAGGAAAAATAGTATACTGTTTTTACTGTACCTTAATGTTGTTCTTAGTTGGCCTGAAGATGGTCGGTTACGGCCAGAACGTGTAGCCAAATATAACCTAACTGTAGTTATTGCATCTTGTCTTGATGTACGTTGTGTACTGACAGTACACAACATATATTATACAAATCCATTCATGAGACGTCCACTTCTGTGGAATGGTATGTCTCAAAACCCTCATTACTATAATGGTACTGCATACGGCAGAACAGGGGATATGGTGCAACCTTAATTGCAAGTTAATGTGTCCGCTGAGTTGGAAATGTTATAAAAGTTGCTACCAAGAGCAAAACTGCAGTTTGTTATAGTCTCAGTGATGCAGTTAGTGAACTGAAATAAAAGATAAGATGTAATGTCAAATGAGATGAACTACTGGAAGAGTCTTCTGCCTGTATATCAACCTGAAATTAATAAAATGAAAAGAACCTTGCTAGTATCTCCCAAAATTTTGAAACTACCTCTGCCGTTATAATAATTTCAAAACTTGAATTACTCATAATATGTGGTACACAATGGTATATACTGCCAGAAAATGTAGACTAGATGGCCTTAGTGCCATTTGTTTTTCTTTGCAATTTCTGCCACCTTCTCTTTCCAGAAAAAGGAAGCTCTGATAAGAGAGCCATGAATAAAATTTTGGACACTATATACTGCCTCAGCCTAAAAAAAAAAAACCAACAACAGTTTGGAGGCTGCATTGCATGTCTTGAGGTGTAAGGGAGGAGGGATGGAAACTCAGCCGATGGGTCCATTAGAAAAATAAGCTTCAAACCCTAGATTTAGCTCTGTCTAATGGGCACACCAATGAAGGTCCTCCCTTACCCTGGTCCACCTGAATATGTAAGCAGATCCAGCTTCTGAAATAATGTGGGTCTTTTAACCTTAGACTACGGTCAATGTCCAAAATGTCAATGACCATGACCATATACAGGGAGTACCATTTAATGTAGATCTCACATTAGTGGCCTGCTTTTCACCTTTGACTCACTTTAGTTAGTTTGTTGAATGTGCTCCATTACAGAGCATCAAGTAAAGGATTACACACACACACACACACACACACACACACACATGAATAAAGCTTCAGCACAGTTCACACTGTAAGCTGTGTGCGAGTGAAGTCACGTGAAGCACTGGTAAACACAAGGGGTTCATACTGTCAAAACAGATGATGGAGAAATCCTACAAAACGTGTTGTAACAAATTTAGGAGTCCATTTCTCAGAGAATGAGTTCCTCTGGAATAAACAGTAGAGTGATCGGTGAATAAATTCAAACAGGTTCTTGTGTTAGAGAAAAAGCAAGAGAGAAAAAGGCATGTTCTTTCAGAAGCAGTATTTGATGATAATGCAGTGTATTTTGAATTAGACCACAAAAGTATTTGTTGTGACAGCAAGGTTTTGAAACTGGATTTGTGCAGCAGGGTGTAGTGATGATGATGATGATGATGATGATGGTCATGGTTCCTTGCAAACTTCTTTTACAGATAAGATTTAAAGTCACACAAATACTCAAAATAACAGATACTGGTCAACAGGGAACCACACTGACATGCATGATGTCATCCTGTGATGTAAGGTTAGCATATGATGTGCTGTCATTACAACAAAAGTGACTGGACCCATCTTCTCTCAGATATAATAATTTGGAAAGAAACAGTGGGCAAATTCTGGGTTTTTTTTTTTTGTTTGAGAGATGAGGAATAAGAATAGAGATCCTTCCAACAGGGCATTGTTAACACCCATACAGCCAACAATTCAATGGCCATCATACATGATATTCTGGTGGACTGTATAACCAGTTACCCTTCATGACCTGCTTGTTGATCTGATCAAATGTTATGTGACTATTATTTGTGGGGATATTCCATAGACATTTATAAAAAACAACACAAACATAGAGAAAGACACCAATGAAATTATCTGGTACAAAAGGCTGGATATTTCTAGACAAGAAGTGACCCCTTGTAGTCCAACAAGTACTCACATATGCAGTATGCCAAAACTGTGTGTCTTAGACTTAAGAAGGTTTGGAAATTTGCTTCAAGTTACACAGAAGTTTGATGGTAACAAAACTGATAAATGCAACATGATATGTATCAATATTCCACACTTCAGTTTTAATTTTTCTGTTGAATTTAAATAATGATGCATGCCTTTTGGGAAATACCATACATACATACATACATAATCCCTGAAATCAAGAATTAAGAATTATATAAAGAAAACACCGTTAAACAAGAATGTGATGAGTAGGCCAACAAGCACACACATGCATGCACGCACATACTCTTTCTCTCTCTCTCTCTCTCTCTCTCTCTCTCTCTC
>Ga0123354_10005994_pt1 | contig 17908 bp, 14 predicted proteins | sample TergutLab28metaG_2_FD_97872 | JGI IMG/M metagenome (GOLD analysis project Ga0123354, IMG submission 97872) | Labiotermes labralis P4 segment gut microbial communities from Petit-Saut dam, French Guiana - Lab288 P4 | ecosystem: Host-associated > Arthropoda: Insects > Digestive system > Gut ...
CAACTTTGCCACATCATATCTCCTCTTATTTTTCCCAGATGTATTCTCTTTGCTTTTTTTTTATTCTAAATTTTGCCAAAATCAAATGATAGTCACTCCCAATATCTGCTCCTCATTTTTTTCTCACATCTTCTAGACATTTTCTAAACTGATGACTTACAGTTATATGATGTATTTGATTCTCTCTCACATGGTCTGAAGATACCCAGGTAACTTTATGACACTTTTAATGAGGGAATACTGTGCCCCATATAACTTTGCCCAGACCATGTCTCCCATAATTTGTTATAGTCCTTCATTTTTTGCCCCAGCCTTAGCCTTCATGTCCCCCATAACAACAATAATGTCTCTTGTATTGATCTTCATTATTTTATTCAAACATTGATAAAATTCTATCTTACTCTCTATTTCAGAATTCTCTGTAGGCACATAACATTGTAGAATGCTAATATTTTGAACTTTTACTTTTGAATGTGCATTTATAATTCTTTCTCAAATAGAATGCCATTCTATTACACTGTTTTTTACCTTTTTACTTAGCAATATTCCTACTCCATTTCTATGATCTTCATCTTCATCACTTCCAGTGTACAAGAAAATTCTTTCATCTTGCTCACACCCAAGATGTCCAACATATATTTTTCCATCTGATATTCAGCCTTTCGTAATTTCCGTCTTTCAAATAATGTTCTCATATTCCATGTACCAATAATCGTATTCCTTTTTAGTGCAAGTGGTTGTTTCTAGAACCGTTTGGCATTGCTTCACTTTGATTTCTGTAATCAGAAAATTTTTGAGAATGTGGGGGATTGGCCCTCCTTCCCAGATGGATGGCTGTGTTTCCAGCCATAAGGCCTTTCAACTTGCCAGAGTTTTCTGTCAGGGTTCTCTCCGTTAGCCCTTGAAGATTCCTCTTCACCAGAAAGATAGCAGGTGTTGTGTTTATTTACTGGTGGCATGACTCACCACATCACATTATTTTAATGGGTTACGTGTTGCATTTACTTGCCCTAGGCCAACCATCTCTCAGTTTACCACAGCATGATAATACTGCTTCCCTGGTTTGGGCTGCTTATTTGGGTTTTCCCTGATTTGCAGCCAACCCACTAGTGTGGGTTGTTTGTGCCATCCACCACCTGTGACATGCCGTGTAGCTGAGGCTTGCCCAGGGAAATTATGCATGGTGTCACATGATATTTGTGGGATTTTAGTACAAAATTTGCTTTATATCACCCTTCTGGCACCAAGAATTTTGAGGTTACTCCTCATTTTTTTTTAATTTTTGCACCTTTCTCTTAACATATACTGTATGTCAGATTTGAGTAATAGAAGCAAACCTGAATTATTGACCAAATCTGTTCTTGGTAAGCCTGGCTGAAACTGCTTTCTTGGCTCATTCAGTTTACTGGAAAAATAAAGCATAATATTCTGCATGCCTTATATTGCAAAGTATTGGACATGATTGATTAATAACTAGCCACAGACTCATATTATGATAGGCTGATGTACTATTTGTGTATTACTCCATGGCCTCCTTCATCAGTTGTTTCTTTATTCTTAGAGAAAACCAGGTTTTAATTTCATCCATTATGGGGCTGCCATCTTGTTAAGTTGTGTTTTATTGTGTGCTTGTTACTCAATTCTTTCTTAAGTATGAATGCATACCACAATGAGGTCACAGTCAATATTTAACTTTTTCTTCTAACTCAGTGCATTCCTCATAAAATAACACACCAACTGGGGTGTTACTTAGTCACTTGAAAGTTGTGTAACACACTAGATACTCATTACTGGACTAGTAATAAATTACCTCCTATGCAGAGCACAGTGATACCTAATAGAGGGACAAGTTCCATAATGGGTCAAGAACAAGATTACATGTTCATATGCAGTGACAAAACCTACAGAGTACCAAGCATATAAAATTTTAACCACATTTTACAAGATCTCACATTTTTTAATGTAGCTGCAGAAATCACTATGATGTAATATATATTACTATTGTAATGTATTACATGTTGTTATACCAGGCATGTAGAATTTTAAACACATTTTATGAGATCATACAATTCTGAATTTAGCTGCAGACATCTTTACAATATAATATGGATTATTATTGTCATGTAGTGTACTTTATTTAGTTTTAAATACTGGTGTATAGACTCTCTGAAGATGGCAGAGTTCTGCCAAAATGTGTACAAGTAAGCAAGGAACTTTATTGTTATGTGTATTAGATTTGCATATGTTGGTTTTATAAATGAGAAAGAAGCATACCAATTCAGATCTGGAGGTGTAGGAGGCCTACCCTGTGACTTATGAGCTGGTCACCAAGTAGCTCGTCCAATGCTGTCATTGAGAAATATACTGTATGTGCTGTGGCATTGTTTTGAATGCAGTAATTAAGTTTTATTTGTTTTTTTTTTTATTTTAAGAATGTTTTGGAATTGATTGGATGTTGCTATTGGAATTTATTTTTTTTATCGGTAAGTATTAACTTTTTGATTTTGTGCACATTCACTGTCTACCAGACCTTGACTTTAAATCACACAGGGGAACTGCATGACCTAACAGGGGAATTTTGAACACCACTGTCTGTTATTTTGGCTGTTTATGCTTTTATGTAATGTAAAACTTACCACATTAAAAGTACATATGTTTTCATTCTTGCTTTTTGTGCCTCACTGAACCTGTCATTAAAACTTTTTTCACTATTCTGTATATGGTTGTTCTACATGGCTCTGTTAACACAGAATATTTTTTACAGTAATTTTGTAAACATTCTTTCTGTGGCCTATACACTGCAAAGATGTTACAAACGAACTTTTTTTTTTACCTAAATACTGTACATTTTACAAGTGCACTAAGACCATGGTAAATCTTGTTCTCTGTATAACTGACTTTTTCTGGCTGTTGCTGATCTAGGATGTGAATAGTTTTTAGGATGCAGGACAGGTGGCAGTACATACTTGTTACTAAAATAAAAGCTTTGTAGTTATTATTGTGTTTGCCTTAAAGTGAAAGTATAGAACATGCAGCTCTCCTACTTGTTTCAGAACCAGATTTTCCCTACATGGAAGCACTGGCCCCATTTCAGCCTCTTGCAATGAAAGCAGTACACTGTCCTATCGACACAAGTCTCAATTTCACACAGGCTAACAAACTGATAAGGGATCTCAGGCCTGGCACACTGGTTCTGCCGGAATCTTACACCCTACCACCTGTAACAGCACCTCATCGAATTGACCTGGTAGTAGAAACCGACCGACCTACCATATCATTCAAACGAGATGAAGTTCTCACACTGCCTCTTAAGAGAAAGCAAGGAAGAGTTGAAATGAGTCCAGAATTGGCTGAGTTTCTACTACCTAGTGAAGTGCGGACTGGAGTTTCACTGTCAACTCTAACTGGGGGCCTTCAGGTCAAGGATAACAAGCATGTCCTCAAGGTACTCATAGTTTTGTATATCTAGTAGTCTTATGCCACTGTAACCATGAGTTCAGGCATGTCCCAATTTACTTGATCATTGTATTCCTTCGAAACATGCCATGAAATAAAATCACATACCACAAAGCCTTTTCTCTGCACCAACCTGTGCATGTACACATGTGCACACAAATGCAAACACATACACACAAAATGTTAATAAGGGACGCATTTCTAAGTAGATCTTCTCAGTGGTTTTTCTGCCTAGTAACAGATTTACAGTCAGGATATCAGTGTTGTTGCTAGAATATGTAGTGTGTATAAGAACAGTGAAGTATGATGTTTGAGAGTCATAATTTAATAGAGCTGTGCTTTAAAAGTATAAAACAGAACCTTTTTTTAAATGCTCACTTCTGTTTTCTATGTGGCATGATGGATAAGCCTATGCATGCTTGAGATGCGTGCATAAATTTCTATACACTTGGGTCTTTGTATCTATTATGTTTGTTGCTTCTTAACAAAAACAGATATTTTCTGACATTTACTTATAAAATTCCCCAACATGAAATTGCAGGATGAATCCTGTAGTGGTACTTGTGTTTTTGTATGTATACGGACAGACTGTCTGACTGACTACAGGTGATCAAATGCACCTAATAATGGGGGTTGTGTTCCTGTATAGATTTTTACATGGAAAATTTGGCTGTTGTGTGACTTTGTAATAACGCAGAAAACGTATTTCATTACTTTACACTAGTATTATTTTGTTTGTAAAGATCACTTAATGGTCAGAGAAAAGGAGGTTTGAAGTTTGTGCAGGTTACGTGGGAGAGGAGGAAGGAGCAGCCCACAAGTTTATTCTTGAAAAAGACTCATTTCTAAAGTTGAGGGAGGTAACTAAGCTGCAGAGATAATGTGCTGACACTAAGCTATAAGCACTGCTGTTCATACACATTCCTTCAAACAGAAGACATGATCAGTTACAACCTGCATCCTGAGTACGAGTGAGCACAGAGCATGGGATGAATTGTGTAAATGGAAATCAGTATTTGCAGGAAAGTCTTTAGGAATTAATACCACATATATACAGCAACAAACTGAAGATAAATTCATAACTCAGGGTGCAAGTAAAAATTAAATTTATAGTGCTAAAAAAAAGTTTGAAAGAAGTTAATCCTTTGATTTATTTAAGATATAGGTTTTGTAAAAAGAAGCAAATAGGATATAGACCATCACATATGTTTAAAAAATTCTGAGTATCATAAAAAATGAAAACATCTTTAATGTCAAAGATGTGCCATAATTTAAATTATGAGACCTCTTGGTAGAACAAAATTATCATATGGCAGCAGAAGGTAGATGGAGCATGAGGAGAAATGCTGAGAAACAATTTGTGACATAATAGCACTCACATTTTACATGTTGGAAAGCTTGTCTTGACTGGCAGTAAACAGCTCATAAAGTTTGTAGGAAATGACGTGCTGTGAGACAGATGGCAGGTCATACGGGCCATACCTTTCCGTTTGCAAAATATATTAAGAAGAAGTAACAGGTGCTTAAACTAGTAGGCATTATATATCACAGTCAACAAAACTGGAAAGGATATGTTGAAAGAATGAGGTAAATACCCTGAAAAGATTATAAACTGTTATTTTAAAAGGAAAAGGGTTCTGAAGAAATGGAAACATCCTGTTTTACAATACCAGTAACTGGATAATGAGGATGCTGTTGGTTATATATCAACTCCTGAAGTTGTGTCACATCAGAGGAGATGTGGTAGAATCATGTGCATTTTAAATTGAGAAGGTTGTGGGAAGAAGCTGCCACATATTATTTGAAGGTTATATGCTGGACCTCGTGTAATGGGACTGAGGAATACATAAAAATTCAGTCCGGGGCTGGTCTTACAGTTGGGTCCTTCCCACTTGCAAGACAGTGAGACACTTGGAGTCATTGTAGGCAGCCCACAGCCAGGTACTTCCCAAATGCACCTTCATGAAACTGAAGTAATGTACTCAGTCCTACATCTAAGCAATTTCAAATTGAACTTGATGTAAAGCTCTGATCATGTAGTTCATTCCACATCCACATATTTCTGAAATGCCGCTCTGTGAAAATCATAGCATACTGGATGCTGCAGATGCAGAGACTGAGATTAGCTCTTTCTAATTTGCCCAACTGAGTGGGAACTTCTTCAATTCATGTGATGAAATATGGTACAGTTTCCAGAACGCTATGGTAGAAGAAACTCAGAACAATGGACAATGGCAAAAACAGTAGCTGTGTTTATTGTAACATTTAGACCTGCAGGAAGTAGCAAGTTATGTTTAATACTTATACTTAACTGTGGTCACGTTTGGCAGAGAATTTGAAACTGTTATTTCTGCCTCAGAAGAAGTAGACATGACACTGCACAGTCATAAATTTTTTCATTTGTATTTTTTACCTACTCATGGTTATTAAAGTTCCTTAAAGTTGTAGTTGTGGACCTTACTGAGACATATGTTGGATGAACTGATAGTTTACACTACATGCTAGTTTTTTGTATAAGCCATTGTTGAGAAATTGATGAAGTAGATTTGAATTTCACATAAAACAGATCAAAATGTTTGGCTTTTGCCTGACAGTGTTCAGTGTAGACATCCACATTTCATTAAAATTAGTGCAGAATTTTGGGAGTTTAAACAAACATGGATGGGCAGGCGTGGCATCCTGGATGTGCATTTGTTTTGAAGGACACTGCATAAAAATGACCGTCGATGTTGGGATATGAGATGAATGGATCAATTGCAAGAACTAAATGATCAGATGATTCTCTTGCTTACTTGACTGTAAGAACAAGAACTATTGATGTGATTGTTTTGCTACAGGTTTTAGAGGAAGGGGAGACAAAAGCAGTTACCACTGTAGGTAAGAAGCGAATTCGGCTTGTGGAAGATATTCTGAACAAGAAACCAAGGAATTACACATGGGGATCATTGGATATTGATGAGTTCATCCAGAAGATTACCCAGGAAGGGATCACTGATGCCAAGGTGGAACAAGTTGCCAGTGGCTACATCATTCATTTGGTAATAAAATCCTAACACTTTGATGATTCATACATTAAGTATAATGATTGCTGCAAGGATATCAGAAAATGTAAGATTTACGATTCTCACAGTGGTGTTGCTGGGATTCAGGTCTTCTGGGATAGTCCAGTAGTCATGGAGTTCTTGGAATGCTTGAAGCTGATGGCAGTATGTTCCTTCAAATTGCCAAGATCCACATCCCAGTGGCACAATATCACATCCCTGGTGACTTGAATTCTTTTATCAGGGAAGACTGTCTTGACTGAAATGCTGGTACAAAGGGAATTTTATGGAGAGAATAGTATGTGCAATGTTGTAATGGGTTGAAACAGAGAAAGGGCATGGCAGAGGTTAGACATATGCGTATGAAAAGGGTTTAGAGGAAATGTCCAATAAGGACAACCTCCTCAGTCTGGGAAATGGGAAGATGGAAGGTATATTGTGGTAATTTGCAGGGGAAGTAAGGAATATAACAAATTATTTAAGCCTTCATGAGCAAATTATATCCTTATGTTTATAGTTGTAATAATCATTTTTCTACTTGGAGAGATATTTGGGAATATTTGTTTAAAGTGAAGGGTACATACAACATATATATTAAGAAGATGTAATCCTAGAAGTAATAGAAAGGTACAGGCACACATGTACATACAGTACTGTGAACAGGCTCACATAATCAGAGTGGCTGAAAAGTCACCCTACTTTACATTACAATTTGACAAGAGTTGCTATGTATTAAATGAGTTGGTATGCATACCATTATTTCCCAAATACAGCCTGATGTGCCACCATGTTCTGTTTGATGTGTTGAAACTTTGTGGTGCAATAGTGGTGCATTCATGTTTTGCAGCTCTGTGCAAACTGTCATTGTTGCAATAACAATGCACAGTAGGTCAGGAATAAAGAGGAATTTAACAATTTCTACAGGCCACGCACACTGCTGAAGGAGTAACTGATTTAAGGTTATCGCAATGGGATGGTTATAAGCCTGAACAAACAAGTAGTGATCCCAGTATTTCGACAGAGAACCCTCTTGAAAATCAGCCACTGAATACTGAAAAAGAAACAGAATTCTGTTGAAAATTGTTGATGTGAGGATGCATTCTGGAATGAACTAACATGTGGTAGCCTTGGTACTGACATTCTTCAATGCTTGTGTTGTATCATCAGTGAGTTACTATGCAACATGGTGGCATCTCTTGGTTCACCATGCCAGTAGATCTCTGCTGCTGCACCTACATAACTTTCATGCAATGATGTTTGGATCTGTAAGACTTCTGTCAGTAGGTTATGATGTTTGTGTGATGTTTCCCCCAGGTAAGCAATCTTGATCACTCTTCTGACCTCCACACCCTTGAAATCACCATCTTTCGTGGTTCATAGCTGAACACTATTTGGCCACACACAGCCATTACGTGACACTGTATAATATTAGTAATTGAAACTGTCATTGAATAACACACTTTAAAAAACAGTTGTTTTGCCTGTGTATTCTGTGTCATATGTACCAACACAGAATTCGGTTTGCTAATTTAAGTGTCAGTACTACATTGGTATGCTTGACTAAATAATGTGTGCTTTGCTTCCAGCAAAATGAAGACACACTGATTCAGGTGGAAGACTCATCAACACACATTTTCTGTGAGGGTGATGAGCAGCTCCGTCTTCGGCTGCGTAATATTCTTCTCCAGTGTCTGAATAAGTTCTAATTTGGCAATTTTGTGCATGTTTTTGTATGTAAATAAACTATTACTTTTATTGTTATTGTCATTATTGACGTTTCCACCAATGTGTTTTGCCTTATGACAGAGGGTTCTCCTTTCTTCTGTGTCCTTTCATAAGAATCCCTTGTAGATTTATGTAACATCATTCTATTTCTTGTGGATATCTTCTGTCACATGGTCTTGCCACTGGTCACTTATTCCACATTATCACTTTCGTATGTGTTTGCAATGGAAAGTTAAAAAAATTATATTGTAAAACACTGCAATGTCAGTCTCTCTGTTCACACAGAACAACTTAACTGGCAAATGGATTTTCATTAAATTTGATTCTATAGTTGTGTTACTAAAATGTGACTTTGCAATTTTTTTTAATTGGACAGCAGTGTGTATTTCTGCACATATTGCAAGAGTAATGCAGGAAATATTTATTGGAGAAAAAAAAGTTGCAGGTAAAAATGAAACACACATTTTATGTGAAGCACCCTGTTTCTGTATGTCTTGTGGTTTCCAAGTTAATTAAATCTAAGAGGTGGAGAGATCTGTATTTTGTGTTATATTATATCTACATTTCCTAACTAATCATGCTGTCAAAGGACTTGAGCACAACACATGTGCATTCAGTCCCATCCTTAATGTCGCCATTTTTTCTTGTAGAGTTTATACTTTCAGATGTTGTAATGTCATAGTTTGAGTTTACATTTTGTGTCCTTCTTTATACAGAAGCTGGAATAGCATAGTTGGTAATAGTGACTAGGTTACAGGCTGGATTATTCGGGATTCAATCACTGGCTGGGCAAAAGAGTTTTTTCAAGATGCTCAGATTGACTCTAGGGCCCACCAAGCCTCCTGTTCAGTGGATGCAGCAGTTCAGGGGTAAAGCAGCCATGACATTAAGTTGACCTCTCAACCCCCAACTAAGCTGAGGTTATGAATGATCAGAACTACACTTCTGCTTGCCCTATGTGCCTTATTGGCAGGGAAAGGGATGATTTTACCTTTACCCTCTTGCTTAATAGTCCATAGGAAATTTAGCTCTACTGCTTGCAGTCTGCTTATGCCTTACTTTATATCAAAATAGACCAGTACTATGGTTTATTTCTTCATTAAGTAACATCAACCAATGTGATGTACAGAATAGCAACAAAATTATGTATTTGAGAATGTGTACTCCAATTTGGAGTGGAGAGGTGTCCACAGATTTAATTTTCAAGTGTGTTGTTTCCAAATATGCATTCATCTAGTGGGTTCATATTCATTGACTGTGCATACAAATACATTTTCTTTCTTCATTGTATCCATCACCATGAACTGTTATGATAGATATACAATGTTCAGTGTATAGTATACAGCAGCAAATATGTCTATTGTTGATACAGATAATTAGGAACACTGGGATGTATTTTTTAAATTACATGAAGAAATATTACACTGATATACAAAATTTCAGTTTTTGTGACTAGCAGAAACGAAATGTGCCAATTCTTATGTAAATTGAGGTGCTGAACACAAAAGCTACAATAAAAATGCTTCATTAGCTACGGTTTTCGAGCTATTGTCTCTTACCTGCACTACGTCATAAGTTGAAGGTTACATATAGCTCTAGTGCAATCGGGCCTTCTTCGCCCGCTGGTTGAATGTCGAGTTTGGAGAATCATGCATCAAGGTCCAGTTATAATCAGCAAGCACTGATGGGCTCCATTTCGCTTTGTATCTGCCCTCCATTGCTGCGATGTCCTGGTGGAAATGTTCACCATGCTCGTTACTCACAGAACCACAGTTCTCTGGAAAGAAGTACAGATGAGAACTCAGAAAGTGGATTTTCACGGACATATTTGACCCCAGTTTCTGATATAAGGATAGAAGTTCTTCCACAAGATCCTTGTAGTTATCTGCTCTTCTATTTCCTAGGAAGCCTGTAAGCACCTCTTGGAAGGCATGTCATCCTCTCTGCTCATCACCTGTAATGACGCATTCAAATACCTCATCATGAAGAAGTGAGCGAATGTCTGGACCAGTGAAAACACCCTTTCGTATCTTGGCATCACTAAGCAGGAGAAATTTTTGTTGCAGGCACAGAAATGCTGTACCATTACGATCCATTGCCTTCACAAAATTCTTCATGAGTCCTAATTTGATAAGAAGAGGTGACAACAAATTCCTCGATGACTCAACCAGTGAATGACGCTTTACATTTTTATATCCTGGCTCCAAAATCTTTCTGGCAGGCCATATCCTTTTGACATAGTGATGTGCCTTGTCTCTGCTGTTCCACTCACACAGATCTTCCCCATGAGGCACAGGTCTGATGGCAGAGGGTATATTTTGATAGTCAATTCTCTGCTTCTTCTTTCTGTTCATACCACTTGCCACAGGAGGTGTCAAGCAAAAGTAGCAGTCACTGCTGTGGTTTGAGGGTTCCCTCCAAACCACTGGAACGGCAAACGGCATTGCCATTCCCTTATGACTAATCCAGCCTCCAAGATGTATTGCACACAATGTGTGGCGCCCATTTCTTGTCTCAGTCACCCAGTTTATACGTAAAGTACAGATGGTAGGCTTTCTTGATCAGAGGCGTTATAGATCACCTCTGTGATGCTAATGTCACTTCCCCACACGTAACAGTATAGGTCTGCACTGTTCACACAACAGCAAGACATCCTGTCCTACACCTGTGTTTGTACATACTGAAACTGAGGCACTGTCTGGTGGCTGATGCAATGACCTTATTGTGTGACCTTACACTAAACACAGCGTTAGTCACCCGTGATTGATGATCTTATCATTTACACTAGTCACAGCATTAGTCATCCGTGATTGTCATTTATGACTCAAACCCTAATTTGGAATCAGAACCCACTGTACATGAACGTAGCCTTCTGTATCTTCGAAACAAGAGCTAAACAAAAATTCTTAATATCATATTTGTGCTCAGAACCCACGAAATAGCCATAAAAGACTTATTTCATCAATGCTAGTTTTTGACTGTTGATCAGTGTTATAAGTGAAAGTTGTAGATTTTATATGAGATCCATATTTTATGGCAAGTGCCAATTTATTTTGAGTTTTTAGGCTTTTACACTGTTGCAGGTTAGGTCTCAGATCTGGGATGTGGACCTGCATCTCCAGGTCACTGGTGCCAGAAATATTGAGACACCTCAGTGGCCTCATCTTCAAGTGTTGAAATGTCCATATTCATGTATGGATCTGCTGTGTGATACTGATGCATTTATTCTTTACAAATTGACATTCCACTGTGGCTTTTCTGTTCAGTTATAGTAGACTGATTGGAGTTTCTTAACTGCTGCATTGTAGCAAGGCCATAGTACAAGTCGTTGTGTTACATTTCAGTTTATTGTTGTCATCTTTAAGAAGTTTCTGGGTACCTGCAAAGTTGCTGTACTGATGTTATACCCATGGTGCAGGGAAATATTGCTTTAGTGGTTTGAAGATGCATGTTTAGTACACATACAGTAACACAACAGCTAATACAAATAAGAGAAAGTATAACAACAGTGTTGCCAACTTTAGCAAATACAATCAAAGCAATTAAAAATAATGTAGTTAGTGCTTTACTATCTTGATAAAGCAACTTTTAGGACACTTGTGTGTGTGTGTGTGTGTGTTTATATATTATCAATGCTTTAATGGTTACAAAGTGTGCTTTTATGCTGTGAGGGTGGAACATAAGTTTTGGGAAAATAATTTATATAAGATGGATGATGAAAGAGTGAGAAGTCTGAATTGTGCAAATGACATATTTTTTATCACTGTATTAGGTTGAACATGTAGCTTGGACAGGGGAGAGAAGAAATTGATGCAAAATTTTGGTGAAGAAGTGTCTTGGAAAGTTGCCATTTTGAAGATTAAGGAGGAATATAGGAGAATATTGGAATAAATCTTAGCTAAATTTGTTGTAAGAATGGGAGGAGGATATAACGATCTCAGATTGTGTCCAGAGGTGGACTGTGGTATTAGTGATGTTGGACTTTCAGGTTGTGTTGCCGGAAGGTTGGTAAGTTTTTAGGTGCCTTCACAAAATTACAATAAGTGGCTATTAGCTTTGTCATGTCTGTCAGCACTGAACAGCTTGCCTCCCACTGGATTGGGCTCTCATGAAATTTGATATTTGAGTACTTTTAAAAAATCTATTAAAATTCAAGTTTCATTTAAATCCAGCAAGAATAATGGGTACTTTACATGAAGGGATTTATGCACATTTATGATATCTAACTGAATTTTTCTTGGAAAGATAAATGTTTCAGGCACAATTTGTAGAGAAAATCAAAACACACATTTTATGTTTGGTAACTTTTTTCTGAAAATAGTGTCTTTATGAGATAATGTGCTTGGAAGAGAGGGTCCTAATGGTGGTTGGATCCAGTCAAAACATGATGGAGTTTTGACAGTACATTGTTAACTTACATAACTGTTGCTTTACTTGTATGTACTTTTATTACTTGACTTACATTGCAGATTGAACGTACTCAAGATTTGGCCTGTATAATGTAGGCTACATTGTAACTTTTGAGTTATATGTGTATGACTCAAGTGGTAGTTTGTTCCCCAATAATTGTTTTTATATCATTTTGAATTTAAAAATATGGCAGTCCTGATCCCATGTACTTTAGTGTTACACATTACATCTGATTGTGACAGGTAATTGGTTTCTTGCTATGCTGTATAGTGTCCATTTGGGGTAAGTCTTGAGTGGCTTGACTTTGGTCTATTACCTGTGGGGCCTAGCATTCTATTGGCTCCGTTATTGCATATCTAATCACAATAATCTTTATATTTACAGGTAATCATAACTATAGTTCATACTATTGCAAATGCTGGGTTAATATCTTATATAGCTGTGGAAATTTCTATTCCCTTGCCAAGACATAATCATCCTGTCTCATTCATTGCTATGTACACAGTCATTATAGTTAATTGTGTGTTGGTAATAGGTTATAAACAAGCCCACCTACCACAATTTCCATTTTTCTGTCTTTTTCATGCTAAAGTCTGTTTCAGCCAGGGCCTCCCATATTATAAGGGTTCTTCGTAATACACGTATTAGTGCTCCTGAAACACAGGATGTAACCATGGCAAGGCCACTGTCGAAGTGTTACAAGCAAAAGAATGCTCCTATGCTCTGAAATTAAACCAACTAATTCTTATCCCATTGCATTTACAAATGTGTGAGAGACAAAGACATGCATAAGTGAGGGTATTTCAAAGTACCAGTGAAGGCTTAAAATCAGTGGCAAGTACTGTGCTACAAACACAGGAATGCATAGAATAGAACATAATTTATTTAGATAATATATATCCTGACACAGAAATAAGAGAGGTAAAACATGTCATAGGCTAATACAATGTTTCAAACATAAATAAATAATACATATTTTCAGTAAACAAGATAATTAAACGACAGAAACATCATTCGTTTTATATCTGTGTTTTCACGGAGAATTTTTATGCAGGCAGACTCTTGTATAGAGTACAATGATAGTACAGTTACAATGTGGGCATAAACTCCTTCATATCATGACAAATTTTTTATTGTAGATGCATAAGTATGAAACAACTTGTTTCCAGTACAGTAAACTGTTGTGATATTTACGGAGATTATTCAGTAAATTAATGTCATATCTATGAATTGGAACTCCACATCGACCATCCAAGTGTGGCCAAGTATAACCTCCATAATTTCACTGCCATTACACTATTCTTAGAATTAAATATTTTCTTTATCGCGTGATTGTTAAAGAAGTTATAATGTATGCTTTTTATACTAATGATCACTTGATCGGTCGTCAACTTTCCAGGAGACATTCCCCAGTTGAAATTTTAATTACTGTAATCTAAGCCACCCTGCTGTATTCTTCAATGTTTAGTGATTTCGAGCGTCATAAGCTGAGAGGGAATTTATCCAGTTTATTCTTCTTCGAAGAAACCACAATGGTGTAATTAGCCCTAAGATTAACAAATTTCCGATAAATTTTAAGGCATTAGTGGTTAAAGACGTCATGCCATTTTTAAATTTATGGCGCGAGACATTTCAATATTTTGAGTGGAGACATCACAATCGTTGTCTTTTATTCAACCAATAGTGTGACTGTTTTGATGAAATTACACGTTGACCAACATGCTGTTCGAACATTCATATGTCATTATCATACAGTAACTTGACATGTTTGTTTCGTTATACATGCAACACAATTTACAGAAAAATGCAGTCGGTGTATATAATACAATATGTATGTGGCATATATAGTAGAATATAATAAATGGCGCCGAATATTATGTCGTCGGGTAATAGCGAAGATTGCGCGTAACATTGGCGCTACTGCAAGCGTTATCCTACACACGTGTTATGCGATAAGAGTTGTGCTTGGAGAAGACGCAGTGCATGTGGGTGTTTATTTCTTTAACGTTGGTATAACTATGTTGCTAGGGCAAGCGAATATTTGTGTATAGTGCTTTGAGAGATTTGTTAACATTTTGGAAACTTTTCTGTGGAGGTACGTAGGATTGTGTGCTTTTATATGTCGCTGCTCAAGATGGCCGCCTCACTGATACCGTTGGCCGCGACCGCGGCTGTAGTGGCCGGTAACCATGTTCCGAGAATTACGATGGAACATTTTCTATTCGTGACGCTGACTCCTGTAACATATAGTTTTAATAAATGTGTTTATGCAATACGTGATTATTATTCATTGGTTTGGTATGGTTAAGTCGGTATATGTGGTGTTAAATATGCAGATAAATGAGAAAGTTATGTTGCATGTAGAGCGACAGGTCGGTAGCGGAACGCGGGCAGGGCCTTGTTAGTGATTCCGGCGGGTGATGGGGGGATCGCCGCCATGTCGTGTGGGACTGGTCTCGTTGACGTGCAAGGCAGGCAGGCGGGCGAACCCGCCGCCCCGGCCCCGTCTCGACCATCCGATGTGGGTCGGTAGCTTCGGCTGGCCTCGGACTCCATTCCGCTTGTTTTACCCGGGCTTGAAGACCGGGGAAGATGCGCTTGCCTGAGCGGTTGTCTCGCAACATGATCGCCGGTCAACAGAGCGTCTGATTGCGGTGCTCAGTGGCAGCATCAAGCTCTGCCTGCAAATAATAAATTTGTGTATAGTTGCGTATTTTGTGCCAATTGTCTTATTAAGAACTGTGATTGGGTTTGTAAACTACATTTAGAAAATTACCAAGTAATATCTTAGGAGGCAGAGTATCTGTGTGTGGACGTTGCAACGTGATGTGTTTGAATTCCGATTTTATTTTCAGGTTTCATTAGTGAAATTACGTATTTTCAAGCAGTAGAATCAATACCTTCAGCCGTAGGAGTATCAGCCATAACAAATCCAATTAGTATGACTCAAATAGCGATAACAAGTGACGTATTTGTGAATATTTAATGTCCAGAAAATAAAGGGATTGTGTACAATAATACTAAATTTGCCACATCTTTGTGACAAATTAGTAAATTCATAATGGCAACTAATGTGTGGTTCTGTTGACTATGATGTAGATTATTACAGGGATAAACCATTGTGGCTTAATGCTGGTCTGAACAGATATCAGAACTTTGAGATTTAAAAAAATTTTAGCAGTTGTAATCATTTTCTCAGTATTCAACCCCATGGAGCAGAACCGTGCTTGGCGACTAATGACCACTTAGCTAATTGAGAAATTTCCTCCTTTTTATGGGACCAGAAGGTGTTCTCAAAGGCATACCACCTGTCCATGCCTGGAGGGAGATGAGTCCAAGTCTGAAGGTTAAGTCTTCTGTTACCTCTGTAACATTTTGTATGATTTGGAAGTTGTCAGACCTAACCCATTCTAAAGGTGGGGTACAAGCCATTGTTTGCAGTTAATAACAGTTTTTCATTGTTTACTGTCATATATGTATATTGCTTACTAGGTTCATGCAACACAGTCATTTTTGTGAAGCCAGTAGTACCATAGCTGGTTAAGAAATGTTCTGCATTGTATGGAACACAAAGGTTTATGACTGTGTTCACAACACCCAACCACTTTTCTTCATCCTGAGCCAGATTAATCCAGTTCATGCCCTCCTATCCTATTTCTTGAAGGTATGTTGTCCCAACTCTGTCTAGGTCTTCAAGGTGGTTATTTGCCTTCATATTTCCCCATCAAAACCCTGTTGCATCTCTCCTCCCCCATACATGCAACACCTTTAGGTGATCAAACAAATTTGATCACCTGAAAAGCGCAACTCATGAAGCTCTTTATTATGCTGTTTGTTCTAGTCCCCTATTGCCTCTTCCCTCTTCAGCCCACATGTCCTCAGCATCCTGTTCTTGGATGTCTCAGTATGTATTGTTCCCCAATGTGATAGACCAATTTTCACACCCAGGTGTTTTGTGTCATTATGTGATGTGTGTAGCTTTTATTTTAGAGTATAGTTTACAGTTTTTTATGCAACACAAGGTGTTGGAAGTAACATACTTTTTTCCATACGTTTGTACATCCTGTATGTATGTCAGTGTTTTATTTAGTAATGGTCCCTTGATGTAGTTTTTTAATCAATGGTGCTATGAGCTGTTGTCAGAAATGGATGGTTGAGTGGCTTGTAGGTCATAGCTGGTGGCGGTTAAGGGGGATGAAGTTGTCAAGTGTGCCATTATTGTGAATGGAAGCTGATGGATTTTACGTCAGTTTGGGATCCCAAACGTTTGGATAAGCATATTCACATTCTGAAAATTATAGTTTTTGCATGAGGATAGCCAGTAAAGTCTTATGTGTGGGAGCTCTTTCATATGCTACAAACGATGTACTTCGCTAAGTAGGTTGAAAGAGTGGGTGAGGAAAATAGGTTGAAGGAGTGGGTGAGCAGAAAATATGATAAAGTGGCGTCTTTATGTAAGGCTACATGGTTGGAGAATCACTTCTATTGAAGAATTGTTGCGTTATTGTGTTTTCTGGAGTGGCTGTGTCAATTTATTTCTCAAAATGATTTCAGTGTAATTGAGGATTGGTGCAATTATACAATTGTAGTTTGTATTTTTGAAGCGGTGGATAATGAAAAGAAACGTGAAGCGTCTGCGAAAACAGTGCAACTGATGCGGCTGAAATAGGTCAATGAAAATCTTAATATTGTACATAACCATGCACTGTGTTCACAAACTGGGGTTTAATGTACCACTTCTCATACACAAAGTTATATTGTTCGACGAAAACTCTGACGCGTTTCGGCGCTCGTCGGCACCATCCTCACGGTACATAAAGTACACAGCGTCCATCCGTGAAGTTTCGTGACCGATGCTATCGCGAAGTGTGGACTGGTGATGAACAAGTTGTAGCCGGTTTCTGTTACTGGGGAGGCGAAAAATTCTAGCACGATCTGTGCAGCTGTAGTAACGCCGAGTGTAGGTTGTACGTTGTTTTGTTGATTTGGCGAGCGAACATCACACTTTGATTCACATTCGGGAAAGCAGCTACAGAAACGCGAAATGCCTGAAACTGGAAATGTAGCCTATTGTCGTATGTTGGCCGTCAAATGTTTTAAAACATTTAGAGCGGGAGCTGAGGGACGTCCGGTATAGAAGATTTCCAAGCAAAGTCACCAGCTTCGTGAATATCGGTTCCATTGAAGGGGGGGGGGGGGCTGGGGAAAGGGCGGAAATGGAATTCGGCGGTATGGTATATTTTTTGGGTCCGATTTTTTTACATTCGGGTGGGGAA